>Ga0209123_1000289_pt1 | contig 71513 bp, 60 predicted proteins | sample BarGraIncu00431A_FD_184500 | JGI IMG/M metagenome (GOLD analysis project Ga0209123, IMG submission 184500) | Arctic peat soil microbial communities from Barrow, Alaska, USA - Barrow Graham LP Incubations 004-31A (SPAdes) (version 2) | ecosystem: Environmental > Terrestrial > Soil > Wetlands >... | reverse complement strand
TACCAAATGTACTTCCTGCGAGCCTGAAAGTCCTTTGTCCTTTGAAAAAAGCAGATAAATAACAGGTAATCCAAGCCATGTAATGACAAATGAACAAACCAATGTAATAATCATGGTTTCGGTCAGAATCTTGAAATATGCACCTGCCACGCCCGACATTAATTCAAATGGAATAAGAATAACAATGGTACTGAGCGATGAGCTGACCATGCTTGGAAATAGAAAACTTACGGCTTTACCAACCAATTCTTTGGGGGTTTTGTCGGGGAATTCTTCGTGCGTCCGGTGAATTTGCTCCACCACAATGATGGCATCGTCAATAATTAAACCGATGGAAGCTGCAATAGCACCGATGGTCATAATATTGAAGTCGAAGCCAATAAATTTCATGCTGATAAATGTGAGCGCCAATGTAAGCGGAATGGTAATCAGCAACACCGAGCCTGCTTTGTGTGAATGCAAAAACAATAACACGACTACAATTGCCAATGCAAGGCCAATCCAAAGAACATCGATAATGCTTTGAATACTGGATTTTACAAATTCAGCCTGATTGTAATAGGGTTTCAGCATCACACCTTTTGGGAGGATTTTATTTAGTTCAGCTACTTTTTGCGAAACCTGATTGGCAACATCCACCAGATTGCTTTTGGGTTGTTTAACTACCGCAATCAAAGGCACATTTTTTCCGTCGGCTTTAATTTTGATATATTCGTTTTGCTCAGCAATCTGAACAGTCGACACATCGCCAATCTTTACTTTCCGGATTCCATTGTCGAAAATAACCAATTGCTTCAGTTCATCAATGTTTTTAAGCGTGGCATCAGTTACAGTTAAATACAAGCGGTTGTAATCAACTGTATAACCTGTAGATTTTATGAAGTCGGTAGATTGAAGAATCTTTTGAATGTCAAGTGGATTAATCTTCAATACATTCAATTTATGTTCATCCAACACAATGCGGTATTCTTTTTCTTTTCCACCTATCACTTGCACCGAAGCAACTCCCGCCACCCGCGACAAATAAGGTTTTATGGTGTATTGGGCAATCATTTTAAGCTCAATGGGACTTTTGGTGTCCGACTGAAGCGAGTATCCCATCACAGGCAGGATGGAAGGATTCATTTTCGCTACCGTAATCTGAACATCAGGAGGTAAATCGTTTTTTATCTGGGCAATCTGTGATTCTACCTGTTGTTTGTCCAGGTCAATATCTGAGCTCCAGTTCATATAAGCAGAAATCTCACAACTTCCCAAGCTGGTTGTGCTGCGAATTAATTGCAGGTTATCGACTCCTTTTATCGCATTCTCGAGTGGCTTGGTAACAGTAACCATCATTTTCTCAACCGGTTGTTCTCCGTTTTGAGCAATAATCTTAATCTTGGGGAATGTCACATCGGGGAAAAGCGATGTCTTCAAACTCTGATAGGAGAAAGCTCCACCAACCAGAATAAGCAATAAGATAACCGCTATCGGACTTTTAAAACGGATAAAAATCTTTTCCATAATTACTTTTCAATTTTTACCGCAGTGCTGTCATTCATTCCGTACCCGCCTTCGCTGATAATTAAATCAGTATTTTTCAAATTCGCAGACAGAACTTCCACCATATCATCGTTTTCAATTCCCTTTTTTATGGGAACTTTAATGGCCAACTTATTATTGACCACTTTCATTACCCAAAATTTGGTTTGTGTTTCATTGGTCATTACAGCTTCTCGGGGCACCAAACAACTGTGATTATGTCTGGTCTTAAGTATTTCTACCGTCAGGTTCAAATTTTCCGGCAATGCTTTATTGGTGTGAGGTTTTATGAGGATTTGCTGAGTTTGATTCACTGCATCAACCGTTGGCAATATCTGGTAAACAGTTCCTTCGAAGTGGGTATTTTCATCTAAATCCAGTGTGCATGTTGTTCCGGTTTTTACCAATGAATTGTATTCGAAAGGCAAGTTTAATTGAACCATGACATCTTTGTTTTCGGAAATGGTACAAAGTGAAGCACCTTCCACTACATAAGCACCGGTTTCGGTTATATTCAGGGTTGAAATGACTCCATTGGAAGGAGCCGGAACATTGATAACTCCCATTTTTCCGGCATTGGAACTCTCCAACGCTTTGTTTTCCTTGGTTTGAATTTGGAAAAGCACGTCGCCTTTTTTGACATAATCGCCAAACTTAACTGCCATTTTAAATACATAACCCGAGATAGGCGAAACCACCAGATTCTTTTTCAGGTAAATGGTATTGCCGTTGAAAGTAAGCTTACTGTCAATGGATCCGAATGTTACAGATGAAGTTTTTACCGTTACAACAGGTGTTTGTTCTTCATCAGCCGCTTCTTTTTTTGCACAGGAATTCAGCATGAAAAAGGCAATGCAAAGTGAAAGTATGATTGAAATATTTCGCATTTAAGTAATTATAAATTGTGAATTATAAATTATGAATTAATTCAGTAGTTCCAGTAATTATACGAATTTACCAGCAGTTGTTTCTCCATTTTTTGCAACAGATAATCTTGTTTTTTAGCCGTAATATCTTTCAGCAGGTTTTTAAAGTCCATAACCGATACCAAGCCTTGCGACAGTTCGTTTTCATAGACTTTATAAAGTTTATCGTATTGGTTTAATTGGTTTTCGAGGATTACTGATCGTTCGTTCAGCGCTACCAACTGGCTTTTGATTTTGTTTTTATTGACTTCCTGTTGCGTGATAAAATGATTCTTATCAAACTGAAGTGAATTGATGTTCAGGTTGGACTTTTCGCGTTCCAGTTTCCGTTGATTGCCATCGTACAGGTTCCAGCTGAAAGTCAATCCGGCACTAATTCCCAATCTATTGAATGATGGTATATTCACGGCATTCAAACCCGCATTAGCAAAAACGCCCAGTTGTGGTTTGTATTTCAGCTCGCTGATAGACTGATCGGCAACAATGCTCAAACTATCCAGTTTGTACGAAGCCAGGAATTGCGAATTGGAACCGGCTTCAGGTTTTAGTTGCAAGTCCAGTTCCTGTATGTCCACGTTGGCAGAATCCTTAATGCCGCACAGCAGATTCAGATCATACAAATTGCTTTTATAATCATCCTCGAATGACTTTATATTCAGTTCCTCATTTTGCTTTTCTATTTGCATCAGCATTAAATCCGACTGTTTGTAAATGGCATTATTGACCAGTTTTTGCATTACACCCAGTTGTTCGTCAATGAGCTGAATGATTATGTTTTCGTTTTGCAATTGTGCTTTCGATTTCAGGCAAAGAATATACTGGTAACCCACCAACTGTTCCATTTCATGAATAGTCATGGTGGTGGAATTGTCATTTTGCTTGCGCGAAACATCGGACTTTTGCGCATATACCTTGTAATTCATGTTTCCAAGCAGCGGTTGCTTCAACGAAACAAAAGCCTGGTACTGGCCACCATTGGTAATTCCCAAATCGTAACCGGAATAATTGTCGGAACCCGCAGAAGTAAGATCCAGCCGGCTTGAACTCCCGGTGTGCGATAGGATAGGAGCGAAGAGGACATTCGATTCCAAATCAATTGTAGGGCTTTTCAGGATGCGTTCAGTTTGTTGCAGGTCGAGGTCAATAATTTTAGTGTCGTTCTTATTCTTCTGAATCAGCGGACTGGTTATTTTGGCCTGATTGAGGTAGAAATTTAAATCGCGCTGCTGTGCATTGATCACTCCAAGCGCAATCATTAATAATATATTTGATAGTAAAAACCTCTTCATTCTAATTGAGTTCTTAATCGTGACGAAAACAAATTACTGTTGGATTTTAAAAAAGCAAAGATACATATTTATGAATAACATATTAAAAGTCTGATATTATTATTTCATTAAGTATTTGTTTCATTTTAATAGAAAATGCTGTCATATTCTTTTAATATGTATTTTATTCGTTTTAATACGTACTTAATCGCTTTGAATTGTTGCACATCTACTTTTGTCAAAAAAATAAAACAAACGATGTGGATGGTTAATTCCATAGAGTTTGAATCTCATAATAATTTCAAAGGGTATAAAATGAATAATTCTAATTTACGGTCAGCATTCATTCTTCTTTCATTTTCATTCTTATCTATCCTTGAGATAAGTGCTGCAACAATTAAAGGACATGTAATTGACAGCGAAACACATGAAACTGTTGCAGGAGCATTTGTAGATGTTGTTGGTACAAAACAAATTTATGTTTCTGATGTTGATGGAGGTTTTGTTTTTGAGAACCTCAGCAAAGGAGCTTATTCGTTAAGTGGAAAGATGTTGGGTTATAAAAATTTTGTGACTGAAAAAATTATGCTAAATTCTAATGATGCAGTAGTTACTTTCAATCTGTTTTTAAGACCGAATTCAAGATTATTAAATGATGTAAATGTAAAAGGCATAAAAAATATAGAAACAGACGTTACGGCCCGACTTGATGAAAAACTGGCTCCCAACGTTATCAATATTATTTCAGCCAAAAGCATCGAGGCATTACCGGACTTAAATGTGGCCAATATCATGCAACGTGTTTCGGGAGTCTCGATGGTAAAAAACAGTTCGGGCGATAATACGGAAGCTATTATACGAGGAATGCCGCCCCGTTATAGTAATACGATGATTAATGGCACAGAAGCACCAAGCACAAGCGGTTCTACCCGTTCGGTACCTCTGGATATGATTCCTTCCAATCTGGTTGGAAGAATAGAAGTTACCAAAGCATTAACTCCCGATAAGGAAGCAAACGGATTAGGTGGCTCTGTAAATATCGAAATGAAAGATGCTCCCGATCGACCTTTATTATCTATTGATCTTTCAACCGGTTATAACCAGTATTTCTTTAATCACGACCTGTCTACATTCAATACAAGCGTAGTTCATATGAAAGATCCGGCTGAAGCAAACCTGAAACAATTCCCCGACTATACTTACCTGGCAAACTTATCTGATTTTACCCGTCAAAATATGGTAATTACAACCCAAAAAGCTCTCCCGAGTTTGAATGGTAATTTTTCTTTTGGTCATAGATTTTTCAAAGACAAACTGGGCGTACTTGTTTCGGCAACCATCAACAACACCTCGGAAGGAAGCATTAGTAATTTCTACGGTACTCAAACAAATATCAAAAACTCGTTGGATATAACCTCTTGGAATAAAAGAATCTACGACACACAAACCATGAGCTTTGGTTCAAACATAAAACTCGACTACGAAATAAATAGATACAATAAGATAAGTCTTTATAATTCATATCTTCAGGCTACCCAGGATAGGGTTAAGAACGAAGCTGATACAACAGCCGAAATCAATAAAGGAAGAATTGGTTTTCAGGATGTAACCAATATCGACATCTCGACTCTGAATAGCACAAACCTGCAAGGTCATCATCAGCTATTTTCCAGCCTTGACCTTGATTGGTCGTTAATCTATTCGGTGGCAAGTTCTCTTTCACCCGATTTAGTTTCCGAAAGCTTTATTCAAATTATTCATCCATCGATTCAACCGGTTTATTTAAACTATAATGGTTGTGTGACACGTACATGGCAACATAATACCGATGAAGATAAAACAGCTTACCTGAATCTTAAATACAAAACAAACCTCTTTAATCATTATTTCGAATTTAAAGTGGGTGGTATGACAAGGTCCAAGTTCAGAAATAACTATGCCAACGAATATGTTTTTGATGCACCTATTAATAATCCGCCTAATCCGGATATTGCAACGGTAGACCTAACTCAAAACCGGAATGCACAACAACGGAATGGAAATCCGTTGAACAATCCCGGAAACTATAAAGCTACAGAAGACATTCAGGCAGGATATGTTCAGCTAAAAACAAATATCGGTAAACTACAGATACTTACCGGGGTGAGGATGGAACTGACTTATCAAACCAATTATCATAGCGAAACACAAAACGTACAAGTTCCATACACCGCAAATCGTTATTCGTACTATGATTTACTTCCGAGTTTGCACTTAAACTATCAGGCACAAAAAAATCAGAATATCCGCCTTTCCGTTTATCAGGGAATCAGTCGTCCAAACTATACCGAACTGGTGGATTATTATGCTCAGGGAGTTAATGGTGGTTCGCAGGGAAATAAGAACCTGAGACACTCGATAGGAACCTGCTTTGATGCCCGGTATGAAATTTATCCTGATAAGGAAGAAGTGTTTACTGCCGGTGTTTTTTATAAATATATCCAAAGACCCATTGAAGATGTGCTCGGAAGTAATAATGTCACAACACCTACAAACATTAATGATTGCGTAAATTATGGTTTTGAATTAGTCGGAATCAAATACTTCGGGAACTTTGGTGTGAATGTAAATTACACCTATACCAAATCGGTGATTACAGTACCAAAGATCTATTATTTGCCCGACTCCACACTTACTCATAGAAATGAGACCCGACCGCTGGTTGGACAATCTCCCAGCATTATTAATGCCGCTCTGATTTATCGCGATGTGAAAAATGGGTTGAAACTTCAGGTAGTTTACACCATGCAGGGCGAAAATGTGAAGAATACAAGCTCCTATTATGGTCTGGATGTATATCAGAAAGATTTCAATGACTTAGGCGCCACCTTCGAGAAGAGCATTTCCAAGAAATTATATATATACGGTAAAGCCAGTAATTTGTTAAATTCCAAATTGGAGTATTACACCAAATCAGGTATTAAAGTACAGGATATTTCAACAAGTTCCTCCTACCTGATAGGATTAAAATATAATTTATAAGTAAACAACAATCAATTTAAATAAACTTCACGCAAAATGTCAACCAAATGAAAAAGAACAGTTTTCTAGTTATTATCAGCGGCTTTATGCTTGCTTTGACTGCTTGTTCGTCAAACAGTGATCTTATTGATGCTACAGCAAATTATCCAAAAGTGCCTGCAAGCTTTGTAAAAAGTAAAAATTTGTCAGGAACCCTCAAAGGAACTTTGAAACAAGATTCAACGTATTATCTTGTGGGAGATGTAGCCGTTGCAAAAGGCGATACACTGGCTGTAGAACCGGGCGCTACTATTATTGCCAAAGGCAATTATCAATTTCAGATTTCAGGAACTTTAATGAGTTTAGGAACAGAAGCTAAACAAGTGACTTTTACTTCGGCTGATGCTTCACGGTTTACCGATTTAGCAACGTATACCGGACATTGGGGTGGTTTCGTTTTTGATTCTACAGCCGTGTATGTATATGTAAAATACACACACATTAACTTCACCGGTGGACCTGATTCTGGTGGTAGTCCTCAGGCAAGTTTTGATGTAGAAGGAAGCCAGACTTTTAATGGTGGTGCTTATATTGTTTTGGAAGACAGCTGGTTTTATGGTGGAATAGATGATGGTATCCACTTGGCCGGAAACATTACAGCAAGTATCAAACGAAATGTAATTCAACGTCTTGGTGGACCTGATGGTGAAACCATGAATATCAAAAAAGGTGTAAAAGGGGATATTGCATATAATTATATCTGGAGTGCAGCCAACAATGCCATTAAACTTGAAACAGGTGCGGTGTTAGTGCCACAAACAAATATGAATATATTCAACAATACCATTGTAGACTGCGGATGGCGCAAAGTTGGTGAAGCTACCAATTCTATCTTGATTGATAAATGGACTCGTGCCAATATCTACAATAACATAATGGTTGGGAATCATACCGGGATTAATATTACCACGAAAGCTGATACAATCAATTGCCATTATGGCAATAACCTGATTTATGCTTCGGCTGATTCATTAAAAACATGGATTTATCCTGCAGGAGCTTACAGCAAAAAACAATCGACAGACATAACCGGATCAACATCTGCATTATGTAGTTCAGTATTTACTGCATGGGCACAACCAACTGCCACATTGCCTGATAATACACTTCAGGACATGAATGTTCCAAGTCTTGCTTCCGGTTCACCTGCTATTGGAAAAGGAATTGCTACGGCTTCGTTCACGTATTTCATTACTTCTGTTGATGGGAAAAAAGGAACTGCTGATGTAGTTAATAAAGATATGGGTGCTTATCCTACCGATGGTTCGGGCAACAAACATTTACCAACAAAACAACCAGTTCAATAAGGTTTAGAAATTTAAAAGATGAAAAAAATAACAGTATTTGTACTCGCTCTTTTATCGGTTTACTCTGTTTATGCCAAAACTACAGCAAGCAGTGGATATAAAATAGTAAACAAAATAAGCGTTGGAGGTGATGGTAAATGGGATTATCTTTTCTCGGACGATCAGGCTAACCGCCTTTATGTATCGCACGAAAATCAGGTAATGGTGATTGACGAACTGACAAGAGAAGTGATTGGTAAAATAACAGGGCTTAAAGGCGTACATGGTATTGCCATTGATCCTGAATTGAATAAAGGATTCATTAGCAACGGGAAGGATTCTTCCGTAACCATATTTGATACTCATTCATTTGAGATTATCAAACGGGTTGTTGTGACAGGTATTAGTCCCGATGCAATCCTTTATGATCCATTTAGTAAAAAAGTTTTTGCATTTAACGGCCATTCCAACAATGCAACAGTAATTGATGCAGCTTCGAATGAAATAGTGGCAACCATTCCATTCACTGGTAATCCTGAATTTTCAGTAACCGACGGAAAAGGTAAAATCTATGTAAACCTCGAAAGTGCAAGCAGTATTGCCGAGATTAATACAACTACCTATGCCGTGACAAATGTTTGGTCGATAGCTCCGGGTGTGGAACCTACAGGGTTGGCATTTGATGTTGATAACCAACGGTTATTCAGTGCATGTGCCAATAAGAAAATGATGGTTATAGATGCAACATCCGGTAAGGTTCTAGCCGAACTTCCAATTGGGGTAAAACCTGATGGTGCAGGTTTTGATCCTTCGTTGAGATGTGCTTACAGTTCCAATGGCGACAAAACTATAACGGTGGTTAAGGAAGAATCGGATAACACATTCAGTGTGTCGGAAAATGTTTCTACCGGTCAGGGTGCTCGTACTATAGTAGTAAACAAACTGACTCATCATCTTTATTTGCCTTCTGCACGTTTTGAAGCAGCACAGGGCGGTCAACGCGCCAAGATGGTTCCCGGTTCATTTGTTATTCTGGAAATAGCTCCACAGCAATAATATTATTAGTTTTTTAAGGTTAGGTAAGGAATAACACCTCTGGTCGGCAAGTGAAAGCGTTGACCACAGGTGTTATTTATAATAATTAGAATAGGCGAAGATTATTCCACAAAGATAAAATTATTACAAACGACGTTTAAACATTTAAGTACTCATACAAAATGAAAAAAATAAAATTAATCGCAGTATTTCTGGTTGCTGCTTTCGCAGTTATGGCAGTAACACCAAAGACAAAAGTAAAAGCGGAAAGTCCAACATCAACCATTACACTCAAAAACTACAAAAGAGCCCTGAATTTCTTTGTTATCAGCGACTGGGGTTGGAACGGATTTAAAGACCAGCAAATTGTGGCTGACCAAATGGGTTTGCAAGCAGAGAAAGTTCATCCGCAATTCATTGTATCGTGTGGTGATAATTTTCAGGTGGCCGGAGTGGCTTCTACGCAGGATCCGCTTTGGACGAATAGTTTCGAAAACGTATATAAAAGTTTATCTTTAATGGTTGATTGGTACCCGGTACTGGGAAACCATGACTATAAAGGCAATACTCAGGCTGAAATAGATTATTCTAAGATCAGTCGTCGTTGGCATTTGGAAGATCATTATTATACCAAAGTCCGGAAAATTAACGATTCTATTTCTGCCCTGTTGGTTTTTCTGGATACGCCTCCTTTGATTGAAGAATATCACTCAAAACCGGGTTACCCTGATGTTGCCAAACAAGATTCTGCCCGTCAAATTCAATGGTTGAATGATGTACTGGCCAACTCAAAAGAACAATGGAAAATTGTTTTCGGACATCATCCGGTTTATTCTGCCAGCAAAACGCATGGAAATACACCTGATATGATTCGCAAGGTAAAACCATTGCTCGAAAAGTATAATGCCCAGTTTTATTTTTGTGGGCACGACCACGACTTTCAACATTTGCGCGAAAAAGGGAAGAATGTTGATTATATAGTTACCGGCACGGGAGGCGAACCACGTCCATGCTCCATGGATGAACAGTCTATTTACAGCCATACTGCCCCGGGCTTTTCGGAAGTTACTTTTCATGGTGATAGCATTCGTGTAGTGTTTATGGCTGCTACGGGCGAAGCTCTTTATAAAATCGAACGGTCGTACAGATAATATAATTACTTCACATTTCAGCTAATTAATAAATGCTGCATATTTAAAAAAAAAACAAATGAAAAAGAATCATTTATTGAAATCAACACTGATTATTTTTGTTACACTGATTTTGTCAGGATCGACATTTGCTATGGACAACATAACTTTAGCCAATGTCTTGAATGAAGAAAATTACACAGTTCCTTCCTGGACTCTTTTAAGGAGATCAGTAAAAAATGCTACTACATTAAAAGATTCAACTTCAATGGTTGCGCTTCAAAAGGCATTGGATGGACTGAAAAGCAAAGAAATGCCTTATAGTATTGTAATGACTATCAATGGAGATCCAACTTCCCGATTGGGTTTTGCCTGGTTTACAAATGCAGGAATAAATAGCGGGAAAGTTGAAATTATAAAAGGCATAGCTGCCGGCGACAGTGCTTTTAATTCAGCACTTTTATCTATAGATGCTTTTTGTGCAGAAGTTCCCGAACTGAATTACTGCAACAAATCAAACAAACTTCTTGCTTTAGCCGATATTCCCGATAATACAAAAAAAAGCTACACCCAACACAAAGCACTGGCTACAGGGCTCACTCCTAACACAACTTATTCGTATCGGGTAGGTAAAGACGGAGCATGGAGTGAGACAGGAACATTTACTACAGCTAAGTTAGGCAAAGATTCATTCTCTTTTATTTACTCTACCGATCCGCAGGCAAATACAGATGAAATGTTTGACATTTCACAGAAGACCACGCATGCTGCCAACACCATGTACCCGGATGTGAACTTTTGGTTGAACTGTGGTGATTTAATACAATCGTCGGGGAGTAACAATTCGGAATGGGAATACGAACAATTTTTCGAAACGCAACAAGATATTTTTCTGCATAAACCGTATGCACCAATTATTGGGAATCACGATTTTTCTATCAATAGAAACTTCACCCATCACTTTAATACCGAAGTCAATAGTTTTGACTATACCCATTCAACAGTTCCGGGCAGCATTTATTCATTTGTATATGGTGATGCCTTGTTTATGGGTTTTAGTTATGAAGACTATACTACAACCGGACAGCTGGATTCTATTGACAGCTGGATGAGAAAACAAGTGGCTGCGCATCCCGATACCAAATGGAGAATTGCGTTTTATCACAAAGCGATGTACACCGGCAGCGTCAGTCATCAAAGCGACGATGATGGAAGGCTTGTTCGAGAAAAAATGGGTCCGGTATTCGACGATTTGAAAATTGACCTGGCATTGCAAGGTCACGATCATATGTATGAAGTAATGGGGCCAATCAAAAACAAAACACTTGTTGAAGGTGCTGTTTCAAATCAAATAGCAGAAACTGTTGATCCTAAAACGAACCTGACAGGTAAATCGGGCGGAATCTATAACGTCAAAAATGGAACGCTATATTTCCTAAACAATTCTGCCGGAAAGAAAAAATACTTGCCTCGCAGTCAAGATGACATGTCATCGCCAACGGTTGTAAATGCAACCGGATTACCCGATTATTTCAAGTTGTTCACCGGTCACTTTGGTCAGGATGGTAACCCGATGTATAGTTATATCAGCGTAAGTACAGAAAGTATCAATGTGAAAACATACGAAATCAATGCTTCGGGAGAAGTAAAAGCTTTCGACGATTTTAAAATCGTAAAGTAATACATTGCATAAGAATAAAAAAAACATACACCCAAACTCTTTCATTTCATACTTCTTTCATGTGGCTTTAACCGTGTTGACACATATCAGTTTTATTTTTGCAAAGCATTAAATTGCTTATAAAATAATATCAGACAGTACAAGTTTCAATTGTAAACATAAAAAGAAGTATCCACGAATGAATAAACAACTATATAATACTAAGAACTTTCTGCTTCCCGAAAGTTCCCGAAGCATGTCGTGCTATCATGCCAAAGTGATGGAAGATAGGATTATGAAACTGACCATTCATGATTGTAAGCGGTCTATTCAATTAAAAAATGATTTGAATAATCCCGATGAAATTAAGGAAGCGATAGAAAAGCTCACTAATCTTGCCGAAGGAATACTGGGTTTGCTGCATTTTATTCAGCATGAGTATAATCAAAAAAATAATTTCAAGGTTGAATCCGGTAGTATTCCCGAATTACTATATTAACACTGAAAAAGGAAACATATTCCTACGTAAGACATATTATTATTACTTATTTTAATTTATCTAGTTTATTTAAAAGTTGCCTGTGAAGGCAGCTTTTTTATTTGTATAGTACATTGTACATTCAATTGATAAGTTGATTGTGGAAAATAGGTAGCAACAGGAGTTATTTGCTGGATATTACATTGTTGTGACAAAAAGCAATAATATTTGTTCTAAAATAAATGAATATTATCGACTAACTATTTTATATCTATCACTTTGCTTTGGTACTTTCAAAATATCACTATCTTTACAAAACTATATTTAACTGTATTTTAAAATCAACTATAAAAGATACGTATTACGAAATGAGCATTGATGAAGACATTTGCTTCGCCAACCATAGGTTTGCTTAGGAAGTGAATATCGGATGCGCGAGTTTCGTACAATCTTAAAAAACAACTATTATTTTATGAAAAAAAACAACTCTAAAAACAGTATTGATGAAGCAGTTGAAGTAGTTAATGACTTAAAAGCAACTGTAAAAATTTCACCGGAGAAAGTACAAGATACATCGGTTATCAAAGCGCTTGAAACATCGGTTCGTAAAATTGAAAGGTTGGAAAAAGAAGTAATTGCCTTGAAAGATAGAATCAGAACTAAGAAAGGCGATCTTAATCAGGAACGGATAGTGATGCAGGAATTAGCTCAAACTCTAAAAAGAATGCTAAAAAATAAACCTCCTAAGAAAGAGAAAGCCGAAAAGAAAGGGAAAAAACAAAAAGTTGAGAAACTTGAAGCACCCGAAGAATCCAACTGATAGTAATCAATATTCATTTTTAGTAAAGTGTATTTTTCATATTTGCTATTGAATTCCCTTACTTACCATTCAAACTCACTTTATCCTCGTACTTGTAAGTTATAGTGATTTTCTTACAATTAATTTGAATGTTCCGAAAAGCTTAGCAGTTTTTCGAAAAGTTTTATTTAAACCTGAATTGATATTTGTGCATTAGTTAAACGATTTTCTGAACTCCAATGGTGAGATGTTAGTTTTTATCTTGAATAACTTATTGAACGACTGCGAGTGTTCAAAACCTAATTCATAGGCAATTTCGCTAACCGATAAATCGGTGGTGGACAGTCTTTCTTTTGCCTTTTCAATTAATTTGTCGTGGATGTGTTGCTGAGTGCTTTGACCAGTCAATACCTTGAGTAAGTCGCTTAAATAATTGGGCGATACATTCAACTTGTCTGCAACATACTGGACGGATGGCAATCCTTTGTTGACAAGATCATCACTGTTGAAATAGTCGGAAAGAATTTCCTCAAGTCGGGTAAGAATCTTATGATTGGTTATTTTGCGGGTTATAAACTGACGATGATAAAACCGGTCGGACTGAACAAGTAATAATTCCAATTGAGCAATAATGATACTTTGGCTAAACTTATCAATATTGGAGTTATATTCCTGTTGAATACTTTGCATAATGCCAATAATGGCTGTTTCTTCTTTATCCGACAGAAACAGTGCTTCATTGACTGAATAATCAAAGTATTCGTATTGCTTGATGGTTTTTGCCAAAGCTGTATTCCACAAGAAATCAGGATGGACAAGTAATAACCATCCCGTACGTCTTATTGGTACATCTTTCTCTGTTTCAATTCCAAAAACCTGACCGGGAGCCATGAAAAACATGACTCCTTCGTCAAAATCATATTGCTGCTGTCCATATTTGAATTTAGCTTTACAATTCCTTTTCAACGAAATGGAATAAAAATCAAATACCAGACTTATCGGTTCATTGCCTGGTTCACGGTGCACCGATTCAAGATTTATCACACTGATCAGCGGATGCTCCGGCTTGGGAAGTCCCATAACCTGATGATATTCGCTGATTGATTTAATTCTATGAAGTTGGGTATTTGTCATACTATAAAGTTGTTTTTTATAGAGCCTGTCCACCCGAAACTTCTATGCGTTGTCCGTTTATCCATCGGGCATCTTCGGTACATAAAAATGCAACCACGCCACCAATATCATCCGGCAAACCTACTCGTCCTAATGCCGTTAAGCTTGCAATATGTGCATTGATTTCTTTGTTGTCACGGGTACGACCACCGCCAAAGTCAGTTTCTATGGCACCCGGTGCAATCACATTAACCCGAATCTTTCTTGCACCTAATTCTTTCGCTAAATAGGTTGTGAGGGTTTCTACTGCGGCTTTCATAGAGCCATAAACCGAAGATCCCGGCATTGTGATACGTGTAAGTCCTGATGAGATATTGACAATTCCGCCTCCATCATTTATAAACGGTAATGCTTTTTGTGTAAGGAAAAACACACCTTTATAGTGAATGTTGAATATAGCATCCATCTGTTCTTCGGTAGTTTCTGTTGCCAATGCATATAAACCTGTTCCGGCATTGTTGATCAGAAAATCAAAGTTAGGGCTTCCTGTTTGTGCCTGTAACTCTTCGCTTATTTGTTTAATAAAATTATCGAACAAGTTGATGTTACTTGTGTCCAATTGAAAAGCGAATGCCTTTTGTCCGAGTGATTGAATTTCAGCAACTACCTTATCCGCTGCTTCTTTGTTGCTGTTATATGTCAGCACTACGTCAATTCCTTTCTTAGCAAGAGCCAACGCCATGTTTTTTCCCAATCCGCGGCTACCGCCGGTAACTACTGCAATTTTATTCTTTGTACTCATCTCTATTTTTTTTAATGATTATGTTTATGATAATACCCTTAAGCCAATTCATTCGTGAATCTTCACCAAGGTGTTTCTCCTTCTTCGTTATAAAATTTTCCTGTTCCACCGTTTTTGTCAAGCGTTGCATATTTCACTATTACGCTTGCGCCTTGTGCAACCGATTGTGTTCCTCTATACTGATTTAAGTCAGTTGCGGTATAACCAGGACTAACACTATTTATTTTAAAATTTGTGTTCTTAAATTCATAAGCTAACATGACAGTAAAAGCATTCAACGCTGTTTTTGAAGAACAGTAGGCAGTCAATTTATAATCATAAAATTCCGAATCAGGATCACTCTGAATTGCAAAAGATCCCAGTTCGCTTGAAACATTGACTATTCTGGGTTCATCTGACTTTTTTAAAAGATCTATAAATTGTTGCGTAGTTTGAATCACCCCGAAAAAATTAGTTTCAAAAACCTTCCGTATATTTTCAAGTTCAATACCCGTAGCATTTTGAGGTCTCTCTCCGCTAATACCCGCGTTATTTATCAAGACATCCAATACCTCAATTTTGCTTTCCAACTCTTGTTTTGCTCGTATTATGGAATTGATATCTGTTACATCCAGCTCAATCAATTCTACATTTGAAATGCCTAAATCTTTCAACTTATTTATAGCCTCTAATCCTCTCGTCTTGTCTCTGCTACCCACATAAACAAAATAACCCAGTTGTGCCAGTTGTTTTGCTGTTTCAAAGCCAATTCCTTTGTTGGCTCCCGTTATCAATACTGTTTTCATTATTTTCTTTTAAATTTTCAAGTTCCTTAAATCATGAATTATTCCCGTCTTCAAGAAGGTACTTTAAGTTTTGTCCAAGAAGATTATCCCACCCCCATTCAAATCGCTCTCTCTTGAAATGAGGGTCATTTGGAAAACTTTCCAAACCTGTTTGAGTAACTCTTAGTCTGGTTTTGTTTTCGTCCGCAAATAAATCAAATGTTACCTCTGAACTTCCCGGATAGTTTCTATAAGCCCAACTATGTGACAACGTTTTGCCTTCTGCCACTTTAGTTACAATCCATTCTTTTTGGTACTCTGCACTGTTATCGTCAAATTGAAATTTAAATCCGACTATAGGTTCAAATTTCTGAAGTTGAGGAAAATACCATTTCTTCATTTTATCCTTATCAGTTAAAGCCTGCCAAACTTTCTCAATTGGTACATTATAATTAAACTCTTTTCTCAGTGGAATGCACATATTCTTTGTCTATTAATATTTTATAAAGCAATAAATGGTTATTTAATCTCTATTGATTATAAACAGCTGCAAATTCTTTTGCAAAATCCTTCAACTTTGTTTTACCTAAAACAGGTCTGTTGCGTTTATAGTTTTCGAATGTAATACCACTATGCATTGCAGCTTGCATTTCTACCATATTTTTAGCAAGTTGCAAAGGAATACCCGATTGTATTAAACCATTCTGCATTTGTTCATCGGTTAATGTTATCCATTTCAAATCGGGTTTTCCAATGGCTTCGCCTAAAATAGCTGCAGCTTCATTACAAGTTAATTCTTCACTAGCAATATAGCGGATTTTTCTACCCTGAAAAAATATTGTCAATTCTTCTGCAGCAACGGTTGCAATATCGTTTGGCGAAACAAAAGCAATTCTGTCTTCTCCTCCATAGTTTGACATTATTACACCTTTGTCTTTTATCATGTCAATATAGCCATACATATTAGTATAAAATGACCCCGGGCGCAATTCGGTAACAGATATAGACGATAATTGTGAGAGTATATCATTTGTGTTGTACGAGCTTACTATATCGGCAGTCCAGCCACTTAAAAATACGGCTCGTTTTATACCCGTGCGTTTAATGGCCTGAACATAGTTATCACCTATTTTTTGAAAGTATTTTTCCTGATCTGCTGCTTTAAAGTTGAATGGAATCATACAATATACTGCATCTGCACCTTTGAATGTTATTGCGAGAAATTCAGGATTTTCCAATGAACCTATTGCCGCTTTTGCACCTAATGCTTCAATCTCTTTTTGTTTATCGGGTTTACTACTTATGACCGTAACCTGATGTCCTTTTTGTACTAACTCTTTTGTCAGCGGCTTGCTGATGTTCCCTAATGAACCTGTTACTATAATATTCATAATTTATTTATTACTGTTGGTTATAAACTGCGGCAAATTCTTTTGCATATTCTGCCAGCTTCACTTTACCCAAAGTTGGTCTATTGCGGAAATAATCTTCATATAAATCTCCTGTATTCGTGCTTGCATTCATTTCAACCAGACCTGCTGCAACTTTTGGGTTCATTCCTGCGGATAGCATACCATTGAGCAGTTGTTCATCCGGAATAACCACCCATTTCAAATCAGGTTTTCCGATAGCTGCCCCCAATAGACTTGCCAGTTCGTTACAGCTTATTTCATCGCTTGCCACGTAACGCACTTTTCTGCCTTCAAACGGTGTTACGAGTTCTTCAGCAACTGCTGCTGCAATATCAATGGGAGAAACCCAGGGCTTTTTGCTGTCACCACCATAGTTTGTGGCAATAACACCTTGAGTTTTTATTGTGTTTATAAAGCCCAGTAAATTGTAATAAAAACCTACAGGGCGCATAAAGGTGATGGACACGTCCGACGGCAATGTTTGTAGAATATTCTCCACATTATAATGAAAAGCCAGAAGTCCATTGCCTTTATCGGTATGCGCACCTATGCTGCTAAGATGCACCACTCGCTTTACACCCGACTTTTCAATGGCTTGTTTGTAATTATTGCCAATCTTGTTTATAGCAGCTATGATATCAAGATTTTGGTCAAAGAACCTGCCAGGACCCATTGTTTCCATAACATAAACTGCCTCTGCATCTTTGAAACTGGCTGTTAGAAAATCAGCGTCTTCCATTGAACCAATGGCAGCCGATGCGCCCAATGCTTCTATTTCTTTTTGTCGTTCAGGTTTACTGCTGATAACCGTAACCTGATATCCTTTTTGCACCAACTCTTTTGTTAGTGGCTTGCTGATGTTCCCTAAGGAGCCTGTTATTGTAATTTTCATTTTTCCGTTTTTTTTGTTAGTAATTTTGATGATACAAAAATACACGTTTATGAAAAATCAAACGTTTCCAAATCTACTATTGTTGTAGCCAAAATGAATGAAAATCAATTTAGGAAGTATAGTATCATGTTTTGCAAAGGCTCATTTCCATCCTCCGCCCAGACTGCGGTACAAGGAAATAACAGCTTGTAATTGTTGCACTTTATCACTCACATTATTCAACTGAGCTGCTAAAAGGCTTTGTTCGGATGTCAGCACATCCGTGTAGTTTGTATTGGCTGAGTATTTTAGGAGTTCTTTGGTATAATCAACCGATTTCTGCAAAAAGTCAATTTGCTTCTCTCTTATTTTTATTTTATCACTGGCTGACTGGTAATTATACAACGCATTTGAAACTTCCTGACCGGCATTCAGCAGTGTTTTCCTAAAATTTGCCAGAGCTTCCTCTTCCTGAGCTTTAGCTACGTCTAAACGTTGCTTATTCAATCCATGATTAAAGATAGGTTGCATTAATCCACCCAATATGCTTCCAAAGATTGAAGTTGGATTAAACAAATCTGATATATTCCCCTTTGCCAAACCACCATCAGCAGTAATTGTAAGCGACGGATAAAAATACGTTTTGGCAACCTTGGTCAGTTCAAAGTTATAGCGCAACTGATATTCAGCTTGCATCACATCAGGGCGATTGGCTAATAGTTGCAATGGAACTCCGGTTTGTAAACCTGTCCATGGTTTTTGGCTATTTAAAGTATCTCTTTCTATTGGTCCGGGTTTTCTGCTTAATAAAATACACAGGGCATTTTCTGTCACACGTATATTCTGACACAAATCCGGTATGGTAACTTCTACAGAATAACGGTTGGCTTCGCTTTGAACCACAGCAGCGCCGGTTACCACATCACTTTCCTTCAATTTCTTCATTATATCAACATCGAGCTTTCTGTTTTCAACTGTTTTCCGAGTCAGTTGCAGCTGAGCATCAAGAGCCTGCAATGCAATATAGTTCGATGCAATATCAGCCACCAGTTGGGTTTGAACAGCTTTTTTATATGCTTCGCTTTGTAACAATGCTACAAGTACACTCTTTTTTGAACTTCTGTATTTACCCCACAGGTCGGCTTCCCAACTTGCAGTTCCATAAAGCTGATATAAAGTAGAATTGCCTGAAATATTATTGGTTGTTGCAATAGGACCACTTGCATTCGCTGATATTGTAGGGAAAAACGCTGCTTTACTTTGCCGCAGGTTAGCTTCGGATTCTTTTATTCGACTGGTGGCAATCTTCATATCAAGATTATTATCAATGCCTTCCTGAATCAATCGTTGCAACAAAGTATCCCTGAACATTTGTTTCCACGGAACATTTCCAATAGAAGCTGTATCCTTGGTGTTCCCATCACGATATAATTCATTATCAACTATACCGGCCGGGCGTTTATAGTTCTCAGTCAATTTGCATGAAACCAACATCGTGCCCACCAACAGAATAATCAAAAGGGATTTGTTTGTATTTATTTTCTGTTTCATTCTGCAACTATTTTTCTACAATTCTGAATTTATTCAGGAGAAATTAAATCAATCTCTTAAATCAATACTTTTATTCTCCAACTCTTCGTCTACTATTTGATTTGACTTCAACTTTTCCTGCAAAGTTTCGAATATTACGAATAAGGGTGGAATTACAAACACGGCCAGTAAAGTACCAAATAACATTCCTCCAATGGCACCGATCCCAATGGATCTGTTACCATACGAGCCAATACCTGTAGCAAACATCAATGGAGTAAGTCCGAATACAAATGCAAAAGAGGTCATTAAAATTGGACGTAACCTGACTTTTGCTCCTTCCACTGCCGCATCGAGTATAGACATGCCTTTCTGCCTTCGTTCCTGTGCAAATGTTACAATCAAAATGGCATTCTTTGAAAGTAAACCGATAAGCATAATCACTGAAATCTGCACATATATATTATAATCCATACCAAACAGTTTTACAAACACAAATACTCCGGTTAGACCTACAGGTAAGGACAATAGTACCGCAAGTGGCAACAGGTAACTTTCATACAATGCACTCAGTAAAAGGTAAACAAAGAGCAAGCTTAAAATAAATACATACAAGGTTTGTGAACCACTGTTTTCTTCTTCACGGCTAATTCCTGAATATTCATATCCATACCCAACCGGCAATGTTTTAGCCGCCACTTCTTTGATAGCTGTTAACGATTGTCCGGTGGTATAACCCGGTTTAGGTGATCCTGATACCGATATTGAAGAAAACAGGTTAAACCGTGTGAAACTTTCGGGTCCATAAACCCGTTTCAATGTAATAAACTCGCTGATAGGTGCCATAACACCCGAACTTGTTCTAACTCCAATCTTGTCGAGACCTGCAGGGCTGGCTCGGTAAAGTGTGTCGGCCTGTAAAATAACCTGATATTGTTGACCGAATTCATTGAAATTAGAAATATACGAACTACCATAAAATACCGACATAGCATTTAATACATCTGTTACCGAAATACCGGCATCTTTACACTTCGCCACATTGACATCAAGCCTGTATTGAGGATTGTTAGGGTTATAGGAAGTGGCTGCATATTGTATTTCCGGTCGTTTATTCAACGCTGCTAAAAAATTCTGAGAGACTTTGTAAAACTCAGCAGGTGTCCGACCCTCTTTGTCTTGTAAATCAAAACTAAATCCACCACTAACACCAAAACCGGTAATGGTTGGTAATGACATGAACCGGATATCCGCTCCCCTTATTTTTGAAGTTTTCTTTATAAGTGTTTGAATCACATTACTATTGCTCACTCCGGGACGATCTCCCCAGGGTTTTAGCCTTAATACCACCATGCCATACGCACTTCCGCTACCATTGATAATATTTCGCCCGATTAAGCGTAGGGAATGTTCAACCTGAGGAATTGATTTAGAAATTTTATCCACTTCTGCAGTTATAGCGCTCACCCGTTCCATAGTTGAGGCAGGTGGCAACGTTACGTTAATAAAAATAGTACCCATATCTTCATTCGGAACAAAACTGGATGGTGTTGTCTTTGTCAGTAAATAATAACCACCACTAAAAACAGCTACTATTAAAAGAACCAACCATCTTTTCGAATCTAGAAATCGTACTACTTGAACGTATTTGTCTTTGACAACTTCGTATCCACCATCGAAGGCAGTACCATATCGTTGAAATATAGTTTGTTTTTTACTTTTATCTTCCGGTTTTGGTGGTCTTAAAACCAATGCTGCCAGCGAAGGACTAAGTGTCAATGCATTTACAGCGGAAATCAAAATAGCAATGGACAGTGTAATGCCAAATTGCTTATAAAACACTCCCACGGATCCTGTTACAAATGTTACCGGTATGAAAACCGATGCCATAATCAACGTAATAGAAACAATGGCACCGGCAATTTCGCTCATGGCAACTATCGCTGCTTTGCGTGGCGATTTATATCCTTCTTCGAGTTTCGTGTGTACTGCTTCCACCACCACAATGGCATCATCGACCACAATCCCGATGGCCAGAACCAATGCAAATAATGTCAACAAGTTAATGCTTAATCCAAACAGGTATAAAAAGAAGAATGTACCAATGATCGCTACCGGCACCGAAATACCGTGAATCAGCGTGGAACGGAAATCATGCAGGAAAATTAATATAACCAGAAACACCAGCAGGAAACATTCAATCAATGTATGAATTACCTTATCAATGGAGGCATCCAAAAACTGATTTACATCCACCAGATACGTGAATTTTATTCCTTTGGGAAATGATAATGCCGCTTTTTCGATTACTTTCTTGGATTCGTTTACGACATCCCGGGCATTACTCCCCGGTGCCTGACTGATGGCAATACCTAATGATTTATGTCCATCCGTAATGGTTGAACCGGCATAGGTTTGTTGTCCCAATTCTATCCGGGCAATATCCTTTAACCGAAGATAATGACCTTGGCCTGTTGACTTAATAATAATATTGCCAAATTCCTCGGGTGTTTCCAATCGACCTTTGTAGGTAATTATATATTGAAAACTCTGATGGTCGTTATCCCCAAATTGTCCGGGAGCTGCATCCTGATTTTGTTCGTTGACAGCAGCGGTAACATCAGCGGCAGTAATTCCATAAACCGACATAATATCAGGCTTCAACCATACACGCATTGAATAAGTCATTATCGGACCAAATACACTGGCTGCTCCGACACCATTCACACGTTGCAGTTGGGGAATTACATTTATAGCGGCATAATTTTGCAGAAATTTATCATCATATGCAGGATTCACACTGTAGATGGACAAAATCAGCAGGTTGCTGCTTTGTTGCTTTCGAACGGTAACACCGGTTTTTATTACATCCTGTGGTAATAAACTGGTGGCTGATGCAACTCTGTTCTGTACATCTACTGCTGCCTGATTGGGATCGGTTCCAACAGCAAAATAAACGCTGATAGATGCCGCACCTGAATTTGTGGCGTTAGAGGTGATGTAAGTCATGCCCTGCACACCATTAATTTGTTGCTCTAAAGGAACAATCACACTCTTAAGTACTACGTCGGCATTTGCACCCGGAAACGTTGCAGATACCTGAATAGTAGGAGGTGATATATCCGGATATTGTGCAATTGGCAGTTTTACAAGACCCAGTACTCCAAGCAATACAATCAATACCGAGATAACAGTACTCAATACGGGACGTTCTATGAATCGTTTAAGCATAATCTTCCGGATTTATTTTTTCAGGAGTTGACTATAAATACTATCAGCTTTTACATAATCAGGGGTAATCAATGTGCTGTCTTTTATATTGGTGGCATTTAATATTACTTTATCCCCTTTATTTAAACCATTGGTTACAATCAAAAACTGTCCATCATTTGTTGGTTTTGATTCAATAGCCTTGCTTATAACCCTGTTACCTCCGATAAGTGCATATACAAAACGTTTGTCCTGCAAGTCATAGGTGGCACTCTGAGGAACCAGCAACGCATCATTCACCGTCTGATTCAATCGTACCACTGCACTTGCTCCGCTGTGAATAATGCCCTGTGTGTTTGGAAATATGGCTTTAAAACTGGCTGTTCCTGTTTCAGTGCTGATTAATCCGCTTGCCGTTTCGAGTCTCCCTTTTTCGGGATAGATCGACTCATCCGCCAACAACAGATTTACAGCTTGCATGTGGTTCAGTTTTTCCTGAATGGAATTTCCGGGAACCTTTTTCATAAAGGAAAGAAACTCCTTTTCATTCCACGAAAAATAAGCGAATATATTGCCGGTATTTGCCAGTATGGTAAGCGGATTAGTGGAAGTACTGCTAACCAATGCACCAATTTTATAAGGGATGGAACCGATAATTCCATTCTGTGGACTGCGAAGGGTCGTATATCCCAGATTTGTTTTCGCATTGGCTAACGTGGCATAAGCCTGAGCAAGAGTAGCTTCTTTCGATTGTAATGAGTATTGGGCCGACTCTAATTCAAATTTACTCACAATTTCCTTCTCCACCAGTGGCTTGACTTTCTCCACATTCATTTTGGCGGTATTTACATCGGCCAACGCTATTTTAATAGTGGCATTGGCGGTAACAACATCCTGTTCGAACAAAGGGTTTTGTATTTTGAAAAGTATTTGTCCTTTTTTGACTGTAGCACCTTCTGTAACCTCAATTGATTCGAGGTAACCATCTACCATAGGCCTTATTTCAACAATATTTTCTCCCTGTATGGTAGCTGGAAAATCACTGTATGTTGTTATGGACCGGGGTTGTAATGTCAGAACGGAATAATTTTTCGGTGCATCGTTTTTTGCCTGTTTTTTGTCACTGCACGAATTGAAAAGCAACATTACAAAAAAACCAGATAAAATGAATTTCTGGCTGAAACAAGGAAACGTTGTAAGGTGCTTTCGTAAGGGAGTGAAAAACAAGACTATTGTCCACAAAATGATTGTAATTGAAAACATGATCTTTGTTTTTAGTCTAAAAGTGTTACATATTCAAAGAATTATCTCATTAGTTCAATGCCACACTTCTAAACCTCATTCGCGATCGTGTTGCATTATCCTGTTATTTTATGTTGTAAAACAACTTTCGGACAAAAATGCTTATGGGATTCCCGAAAATAAACCAAAAATAACTATTATTCATTATTCTGGCCTTTATGCATACACACTTGAAGAAGGTATTGCTTGCTAATTATTTCAATTCCCTTTCTTTTGAATGATCCAAAAGGAGATGAGGATTTATCAACGCTGACCGTTGGTTCCCCACTTGACAGAACAAACCTTCGATCATTTAATTAAGAGTATATCCATAAGGATGAGAGTTATTTATGGGGTAGTTTTTGTGGGGCTACTTTTTCGTAGTTTGTTTCAGCATATTTCTTCATCCATGCCTTGTATTCATCGGGCGACATTTTAGCCAGTTTTTGTGTAACAAATGCGGCCATTGCCCATATTTGTGCGTCGGTATGAGTTGGTTTAAATGCCGGCATACTTGTCATCTTAATTCCGTTTTTGATAATCCAGAAGAATTCACGTGCTGCATCTTCTTCACCGTGCTTGTACATGAGTGGAGGTTTCGGATACAATCCTGCCACCATTTCGTTAGGTTGAATGCCGGGTGCACCATGGCAACTTACGCACATTTGATTATAATGTTTAAAACCGGTCACCAGTACAGTCGAATCTGTTAGGTTGTCTGGCACTACGTTTTCAGTCATTCTTCTGTTTACCGAACTGTGTGTCGTCATTTTGATAATTGAGAGCGTAAGCTTGTTGTGAGGTGAAAGTTGGCTAATATCATAAGCTCCGGACAAAATAAAAATAAAAGCTCCGACAATCAGAACAGCAAGTGTTGCAGCGATGGTAATAAGGATTTTTTTCATAACAGCAAATTTTGAATTGATACAATATATAAGTGACGTTTCACTATAATAGTTCAGTTTCTATTTGAAAATTCACATATTATTTTCAACTGGTAACACGATTGGCGTTGAGAGAAATCAGGTAAGGTGCAAATTCTATCAACAACCCCACACTTTTGTGGTAGCAAGTGATGGTTATAAATCCGCAAGAACAAGGGAGATATCCAAAGAGTAAAGTGTTTCTATAAAAAAAGTGATAGTAGGACTTCAAGTCCTACTATCACTCAGTATATAACAGACAAAGCTTGAGTTTTACTTTTTGTGGAACGAGCATTTTTTAGTGACCACTTGTAAACAACAGAAATTTTAAAAACAATATTTCAAGAAATTCGTTGATTTCATGTTGCTTAAATTTAATAAACCAACCTCCTTACAAGGTTTGTTTTATTGAAGAAACGGAAATTTCTAATACACGGGAAAGAAACGAAAATTTAGCTTTCATTGATTCAAACTCCTCTCCAGCTACAATAAAGTTGCCGGTTCCCTCTATTAGAAAGCCTGTTCCCTGATAATCTCTGTATCCTAAAACTTCCTTACTTCCTAGTGTGAGTTTTACTTTACTTTGTACTTCAATATTACTTTGAGTTTTTCGCATACCTGCTGCCGGAATAAGAATTCGCTCATCTTCTGTTACGACTAAATAGGAATTCCAGGTGTTTACCACATGAGGTTCGTCTGCACCCCATGAAACAATTGATACAACACCTTCGTGCTTAATGACGTCTAAAAACTTTTCTACCAATTTCATTCTGATTTCTGTTTAAATTTAAATACTCGCTGAAAAATTATTTGTGCAAAACTATTTATATTATCCCGAGTTTAAATTAAACCAGTTTAAGAAATCTGTTTTACAATTTTTTTTTTTCTTAATTCACTTACATATTCTGGCGTTAAATCTAAATATGAAGCAAGCATATATTGTGGAACTCTTTGTGCAAAATCAGGGAAAGAGCTGGTAAATAAGTTGTAGAGCTCTTCTTTTGATAAATCGAAATGTAATTTTATTCTAAGCTGTGATGCCGCAACTGCTTTTAGCATAATTTGCCTGAAATACCGTTCCATTTTTGGCAATTCTTGAAGCAATAAATCATAGGATGACTTATCTAAAGCAATAATTTCGGATTTTTCAATAGATTGAATGTAGTAATCCGATGGCTTATTGTCTATATAACTATAATAATCAGAAATCCACCAGCGTTCCAATGCAAATTGCATAATTTGTTCAGTTCCTTTGTCAGTAATAAAATACATTCTCAAGCAACCTTTTACGACAAAATATAAGGTATTACAAATCTGTCCTTCCTTTAATAAAAGTTCTTTCTTTTTTAAATTTATCGGTTTAAGATATTTATAAAGAATCGGAATTTCACTATCATCTATCTCAATAAATTTTCTGATGTGATTTATCATGATTTATCGTTGTTTATTTTATATTCTTGTGGTTAATAGTCGTTCCATGCCGTTTGTTGTACAGTACGTTAGGCAAGGTTACCTCTCTCTGATACAGTATTTGGAAGTATGGACACTTTGCCGAACAGGATTGAACTAAAAACAAGGAAAGGGTAACTTTGAGTCACCCTTTCCTTATTGCACAATCTTTTTAAGTAATTGGATTGACATTAAATCTGTCAACATTAACTAAATCAAAATTCAAATTTTTCCACTTTGATAGTCGTTAACTCTTTCAGAATGACAATATTTTTAATGAAAGAAGCCTCTTTTTCGTGATTTGATAAAGCCTCACTGTCTTTCCATGTTTCGCAAATCAGCAACACATTGGGACGGGTAGCACTTTCAAATACATCATAGGCAATACAGCCATCTTCTTTTACCGAAGCAGCAGTCAACTCTTTGGCAGCAGCCAATACTTTGGCACGATTTACATCTTCTACTGAGATAAATACATTTAATCGAATCATAATCGAATTATTAAATTTTATGAGATACAAAAATAGGGCTTTTTTGTGCTAAAACCTAATAAAAATCTGCTACGGAAATGGGGTTTTTAAAAGTAAAGTGTTAGTACTACTTAAAGTTAGTGATATCACTAAGTATATTAACCGGCAAAACCAGCGCTTTGCTTTTAGCAGAACGAAGTGTGTACACTTCGCTCAACTTCATCTACGATATTATAAGCTCCGTCGAATCCGGGGATTAAACTAGTCATAATTACTTATTTATTTCCTTTATGAATAAAATTACATTTAGGATCAACCCAATAACAGCAACCACAGCTATTAAATAGTTATAAGATAAAATATTGCTTGGGGGAACATTTTTAAGATTCATAATCATGTTTATCAAGCTATAAACTCCTCCACCTATCCAAAAACCTATCCCAAATTTATAACCTATACCATATTTATCTTTTGTGTTCCTATTATCCCCCTTATTATTTTTTCCTAGCAATAGCAACATCAAGCTCAATAGAATGAATATGACAGCAACACCTGTCATTATATAATCATAATTCAGGATGTCGGCGTGTGTACGAATCTTAAATATATTGATGACACTAAATGCAGCTCCTCCAATCCAAAATCCTATTCCGATGAAATATCTGTCTTGTTTTATCATATGTGTGTATATTTATTTAGTTTATTAATATACTTTCCTCCTTGTTTGTAAGGGGGTTGTTAAAAGAAAGTGGTAGTACAACTTTAAGTCTATACTACCACCAAGTCTATAAGTAAGTATTTTTCTTTTACAGAACTAAGTGTGGACACTAAGCTCAACAACAGATAGAGATTATTAATCCTCCGGCTGTTGACCCAAATGCCAGGGCTCATGGCCTTGGTGGTCTTTTTTATCGGCCCCGACAATTATATCGGTACCCTTGGTGTAATCATTTGCCACTCCCAGTACAACGCTTAAGTCCAATTCAGAGGGTTGTTCCTCCACATGTTTTTTGTTCTCTGAAATTCCGGTTCTATTTCCTATGCTCCGGGAAATAGTTTCATCAAGGTTTTCAATCATAATTACCTTTTTAATATCCAGTTATATTTTCATGTTCTTTCTTGTTTTCCCAATACTACATCAGTTATATTCTTCACAACAAAACCCGAAATGCAGGATTGACATTAAACCTGCCGACAATCCCTACATTAAAATTCGAATTTTTCGACTTTAATAGCGGTAAACTCTTTCAGAATGGCAATATTCTTGATGAAAGAAGCCTGCTTTTCGTGCTTTGATAAAGTTTCGCTGTCTTTCCATGTTTCGCATATCAGCAACACATTGGGACGGGTAGCGCTTTCATATACATCATAGGCAATACAACCTTCTTCTTTCACCGATGCAGCAGTCAGCTCTTTGGTAGCAGCCAATACCTTGGCTCGGTTTACATCTTCTAACGAGATAAATACATTTAATCGAATCATAATCTTTTTTTTTATTTTGTGAAATACTAAAATATGAATTTTTTGTGCTAAAACCTAATAACCTGTTTCAAGAATGTGTTTTTAAAGTCCTTGAACTACCTGTGTAAAATCGTTTCTACTCCAGTGATCTGTTATTTTTCCGTCTTTCAGAATATCTATTTCAATTACATTCAGTTCTACTTTTTTCCCAGTGCCTGCTTTTCCCATAAATTCTCCTGTATAAGTTGCAGTTATTGTTTTTCTCAGAGATACTTTATCTTCTTCGCCTAACACTTCCTGAATTTACACTGTAATGTATGAGAAGCCTTTATGAAAGCTCGTAATAAATTGAATCATTACGCTAGCATCTGTGGGTGCATTGGGTGGAGCTGTATGATTTACAAATGTCTCTGCTAAAAGTTCTTTTGCAATTGCTATATTACCTAATTCAAAAAACTCCTTATTAAATCTTATCACAACTTGTTTGTTTTGTTCAATTGTCATTTTATTTCCTTTTGGAGATTTTGCTTGTATGGTTTGGCTGATGGAAATATAAATTAGTAATAATACTAAAAAGAAATTCACATTTTATTGTAATTTATCCTTACAAATAATTGTTTTTTTGATTTTCTAGTTTGTTTAAAAGTAAATCTACTGTTTTATTTTGGGAAACTATAGCTATAAGTACAACGCATTGTATTTCATTTTGTTTTAATCCAAACATTACATCTAATATCGGTGGATTAAATACCTAATGACTTTGCGCCACCACTGGGAAACAGTTATTCCGTTTATCAAGGGCAGAGCGGTATGGACAGAGAGGATTAAGAAATTTTTTTCAAACTAATTTTGTCTCCTATATTTCAAATATTGAATGACTTGAATTTAGAAAGAAGAATTTAATGAAATATAGGTATGTAAACTAAAATAAATATATCTTTGCTCATTAATAATGACGAATTATAATTCAATAACCTATAATAAATTAATTGTTTAACTTCTATACATGCAACGTTTAATCATTTATAATCATCATTATATATTATAAATCCAGTTATAAACGAGTTAATATACCTATGAAACATCAATTCTATCTGTTCCTTGTTCTCGTTCTTTTTGGATGTGAGAACAACTATGAAGATATTTACCGATACTCGAAAATTATTACGCAATCTAAAGAGTATCCGGTATATCTCGATATGAGTGAAATAGAGAATATACAGGTAAAAGCCAATTCGTCGCTTGTGAAACCGTTTAAGATACTATCCAATAATAAATATTATTTCGTGGGGGATATGCTCAAAGGCATACACGTTTATAAAAAGAATGCTGGAAGTGTAAGTTATCTGTGTTTTATTGAGTGCAAATATCTGAAAGACTTTGAACTTTCCGATGATAAACTTTTTTGTAACAATTTTGTAGATTTGGTTATTCTTGATGTCAACAATCCGTTAATGACAACTATTTTATACAGAAAGAAAAACCAATTTAACCAATTTAGCAGTTATAGGTATGACTGGAATATACCGTACGTAGAAGGAAAGGGAATTGTTGCTTATACAGAAACGCATGTGCTTAAAGGTACAGTGACCGACAAACAACCCAATCTTGATTTCAGCGAATATGATAAGCTTTATGGCAATTTGACAACCAAAGTTTTGCCGGATTCATTGTACAGTATTCATCCTGAAAATGACAAACCGTATATTGGAATAATCAAAGTGGGTACCGATGAGATATACACTTACGGTAGTTATAATAGCTGGGCTATTTGTACTTTCCGTTCAGGAACATTCAATGTCAGAGAGGAAGATTTGTGGTCAACACCAAGAGGAAAATATGCTCCACCATACTACTACAGTGATGCGTATCAGGTACGGATGACTATTCAGGACAGCGTGATTTATGTTTTAGGTGCAACATATAATAACGCGGGTTATTGCGATTGTATAATTTATGATGACAATTATCCTATGACTTATCAACTGTATTTTTCCAACTCCAAGCCTGTGGATGCTACTTATTTGTCAACTATGCGGGCTTTTTTCGTTCTGTCGGGTCAATCTATTTGGGGTGCGTTTAAAAATAACGACCCAATAGAACACAGAATTGAAAGTTATCTGGATTATAAAATATCAACTGATGCAATTGCAATATTCTCATCAGGAAACAATCTGATTACACTCGGAAATAATCTGTCTGTTTATTCTCCTTCTGCAACTGAAATTAAACTGGTAAAGAGCTACCCTGAAATATCCGGAATGTGCTATTTAAAAGTAGGAAATATCCTTGCAGTTGCCAATGTGCAAGGTTTGTTCTTGTATGATATCAATAATTTAGAAAATATTATACTCATCCCATAAAATGATTATTATGAAAAAGTTTTGGATTATCAATTTATCACTTTTACTTGCAGTCAGCGTTTTTGCTCAATCAGGAACAGAGGTTAATTTCAATATAAAAAATAATGAAATTCACTCCCGTTTCGATAACAGGAAAGAGAAAGGGTTTTATAACATTATGCAGGTCAGTTTCATGTTCGGAAATAGTCAATTTACTGACAGGTCAGCTTATTATATACCATACAATACCAGCTCTTCTACGTTTATCGCTAATTCATATTATTATCCTACTCATACCAGTTTGGTCGTTGCACCTTCATTCACCATCACTAACGGTTATAAGTTCAACGAACATTGGGCAGCAGGTGCAGGAGTTGGATTTGAAATATTCGATTACAATCTTTTTCCACTTTTTGCTGAACTACGATACACAGTATGGGACAATAAAATTTCTCCTTTTGTGGTTCTTAAGGGAGGATATTCGTTTACCAGTTTCAATTCTAAACATTATGATGATCTTTACCTGAACTGGTCACCCTACTATTTAAATAATGTAGAACTCCGGCATTATGGGGGATTAATGTTTCATCCTGAGATAGGTGTTAAAGTGCCGTTAAACGAAAATAATGATTTAATGTTTTCGGCAGCATACTGTTATCAAAAAACAAAATCGGCAGCAAGAAAGGATGCTGATAACGGTCAGTTTGATGAGTGGGACCATAATGAGGACATCAATCGGCTCTCGTTTGGTGTGGCAATTATGTTCAGGTAAATAAATGCAATACTTCGCTCATACGCATAAAACACGCAGGCAAATAAGATAAAATTCATTCCAATCATTAATATGATTTACGGGGTTTAAAGTTTTCTAGTACAAATATAAATACTTTGTTTTAAAAATAAATAACACATCCTTCTAATACAAAAAGCAGGGAAAACATTTAGCTACGCTGACAGTAGATTCCATCCCGCCAATTAGCATTTTTTGCTCATTAAAAATACATATCCAAATAAACCGGAGACTTCACCGAACAGTTTTCACCTATTACACTACGGTGAAAAAAGAAAGTTGAATATTAATTTATTACACCTTCTTTCATTTTCCTTTTTTTTATATTGCTTTTCAAAATAATCATTACCTTTGTGAATGTAAATATATTCATTTGTAGTTCAAACGAAGTATTTATCAGACTGCGTGCTTTTAACCTTAGCGCGCAAATTTTTTGAAAGAAAATATTGATCTTAAATATATACATTCAAAAATTATCATCTAACATTATGCAGGAAATTAAATTTTACAGTGGAGAAAACATTCCATTGGAGCTTCACAAAGTACGCATTGTACAAAAATTACACCTAGTACCTATCGAACGTCGACTGGAGGCACTTTACGAAGGGGGTTTCAACACTTTCCGTCTGAGCACCAAAGATGTTTTTCTGGACATGCTTACCGATTCAGGAACCAATGCGATGAGCGACAATCAATTGGCAGCCATGATGCAAGGCGATGATGCTTATGCAGGCTCCCAAAGTTTTGTACGTTTACAAACCGCAGTTAAAGATGTACTGGGCAAAGAACTTCTCCTTCCGGTTCACCAGGGTCGTGCCGCCGAAAACATTATTTCCATTGCATATGTAAAAAAAGGTAGTATGGTTCCTATGAACTATCACTTCACTACAGCCATGGCTCACATTACCCAAAATGGAGGTAAAATTGCCGAACTATTATATCCTGAAGCTTACGTTATTAATTCAAGCCATCCTTTCAAGGGAAATATGAATATCGAAAAGTTGGAAGAAGTGATTAAACATCACGGTGCTAACAACGTTCCATTTATACGGATGGAAGCTTCAACCAACCTTATTGGCGGTCAACCCTTCTCGGTACAGAATTTACGTGATGTGCGTGCAGTTGCCGACAAATATGGTATTCGTCTGGTTCTTGATGCAAGTTTACTTGGCGAAAATGCATACCTTGTTTTGCGACGCGAAGAAGAATTTAAAAACTCCAACATGGGTGATGTAATGAAAACCATGACTGCTTTGGCCGATCTGGTTTACTTTTCTGCCCGTAAAATAAGTTCATCGCGCGGTGGTGGTATTTGTACCGACAAAATGGAGATTTTTAAAGAACTTGAAGCATTGGTTCCACTTTACGAAGGTTTCCTGACTTACGGTGGTATTTCCATTCGCGAAATCGAAGCAATGGCAGTAGGGCTTTACGAAACATTGGACGAAACAATGATTTGTCAAAGTCCAAGCTTTATCAAATACCTGGTGGATGCTTTGGATGCAAAGGGTATACCTGTTATTAAGCCCGCCGGTGTATTGGGTGCTCACGTAGATGCCATGCAGGTTTGTGCACACATTCCTCAAACCGAATATCCTGCAGGTGCTTTGGCAGCAGCATTATTTTTAGTTTCAGGCGTGAGGGGTATGGAACGTGGCTCTATCTCCAACCAACGTGATGAATACGGAAATGAGACATACGCCGATATGGAATTACTTCGTTTAGCTGTTCCCCGCCGTGTATTTACGCTTTCGCAAATAAAATATGTAGAAGATCGGTTGAACTGGTTGTACGATAACCGCGAACTGATTGGAGGCTTACGTTTTGTATACGAACCGCCGGTACTACGTTTCTTCATGGGAGGACTGGAACCTACTTCCGACTGGCCTCAAAAACTAATGGCAAAATTCAGGGCCGATTTTGGAGAAAGTCTTTAAAAACTGAATTGTAAATAGTTGATATCTGAATATTAGATTGCCGAATGATTGATTTCATTCGGCATTTTTTTTGAACACGAAAAACAGGTCTCTATCTAAAACTGTAAACAAATTTCAGTACGATACACACTGCACATCTTCCCTTTTTAAGGAAAGTACACGACTTGTCCTGTGTATCGGGAAAGGGGGAGGGGTTTGGTAAAGAAAAGTGGCAGTACGACTTAAAGTTCGTGCTACCACTAAGTATAATCAGATTGGAGATTGGCAAACCTGGACAAATTATGTGTTAGTTGTTTTCAATTTATTCTCATAAAATTAAATGCTCCCTTGCGAAGTTGAATTCCATATTCCATATAAGCCTTCATGCAAGCCAGGAAATTGGCCCAACCCTCCGTATTTCCTATCAGCCATTTCAGATTGTCTTCGCTATATGTTTTTCCGTCTTCCGTCACTTTTACTATCGTACTTTTATCAGGTTGCGATTCCAATTCAATTTTTACAATGGTTTCTTTATCCCAAACAAATGAAACTGAATCATTTGCTACAATTTTAATTTTTCCCACAGGAAATTCGTTATTAAATTCAGGAAACTTCCAAATCAGGTCTTTTCCTGTTTCCATTCTTCCGGTGCTTTCTGATATGAAATATTTCGTCATCTTTTCAGGATTTACAATTCCTTCAAAAACTTCTTCCACTGGTTTTTGAATCTGTATTGTTGCTTTAGCTATCAGTTTCATAATGAATCTGGTTTTAATTTCTATAAGTTACCGTTTTGCTCACCTGTATTGTTTTCCAATTATCACAATCAGGAATCCCCACTTTGCTCAAACTCAAACCAGCCACTTAGTGCAAACATCAAAATTAATTAGGTGAAGGTATAATTTCTACCAATATTTCCTTTTCAGCTGTGTCATAATAAGTGCAGGTCATTTTGTCCAGATTCACAAACCATTTTTCAATACCCGTTTCAGCACATTGTTGGCAAAATGTAAAATAGTCAGATTCTCCCCGTTGATGAATTTTCAGAAGACGACTGAATTTTTCTTTATTGCTATTCTTTACAATTTCCAAATTTTGATATTTTGGTTGTGATTTTGCCTTATAATTATCCTTTCCAAAATAATCGGTATGGCTATCAAAAACCCAGGTTTCAAATGCAGTTACTCCCATTTGTTTAATTTCCTGAATATATTCAGGAAAATCAGCCCCTGATTTTACTTTATCGTGAGCTTGCTCTATTTGTTCTATGGTAAAACACATGATTCACTGTTTTTTATTTATTTTGAAATAAAACAGTTGTCTTTTCGGGAAAGTTCATTCCGAATGCAGAGATATACTTACACTAACGCAGGTCTGCGAACTAAGCTATTTTCATTATTATATTGTTGATTCTAATTGTATAGCACGGGTTACCACCCAGCTGTGCCGCTTGGTTTACCAATAAAACCGCGACTGCTGGGCCTAACACATTTTATTCATACAAAACAATTTGTGTCCGTTTATATCAACAGTATGAAAAATATGAAATCCCATTTTATTGTAAATGCCAATATTGTTTACATTAGCAGTTTCAAGATAAATGGCAGACTTTGTTGAACTCATTTTTTGCACCATAAAATTAATAAGCTTCCGGGCATAACCCTTGCCCTGGCTATCGGGCAACACCCCAATGGTATATAAGTGGGCGAATCTGTCAATTTGAGGATGGCACATATTTACTAATTTATCGGTTTTCAGAATCCTGAGAGTTGATTCAACACCAATCTGCAAAAGAAATGACAGATTCCGGTAAATATACCTCCAGTTTAGTTTCTCTTTCTTAGAGGTATTCCACAGGGCTACAGCCGTATTATCTTCGTTCAGATAAATTTCACCTTTGCTGAACGATTCTTCAAATACATACTCCATAATAATCCTCAACTTGTTTTTGTTTTTTGATTTTTCCAACAAGAAGTTGATGTGAGGATCATTCTTAAACGATTTTGTAAGGATGTCGACTACAACATTTTTATCCTCAAACTTTGCTCTTTTCATTTTTTTTACGCCTGATAACAATTATAATACATTATTTCATTCATTCAAAACACATTGCCGGCTGCTATACCACAAATCTGAATGACGGAACAAATGTCATATTATTAAGCGAAAGAACTTTTGACTAAAGTCAAAAAAAATGAGGTTTATCATTTTTTTGCACGTATACGGCTTAATGTTTCCTGCGAAATGCCAAGATACGATGCAATGTGCCCTAATGAAGCACGTTTAAGGATATGGGGGTGGGTGGCAACAAGTTGTTCGTAGCTCTCTTTTGCCGTCTGAAATTGCAAGCAAAGCGCACGTTCCATTAAATCGATATAATATTTTTCGGTAAGCAACCGGCCAACATAATTAAATTCGGGATGCCTGCCGTAGATGCTATCCAAATTTTCATAGGTAATGGTATATAAAATACTGTCTTCTATTACTTCTACAGTTTCATATCCTACTTTTTGGGAAACAAACGAATAGCTGGAAGTTGCAAAATCATTTTCGAACCCAAACCAAGTTGTTATTTCCTTTCCGTTCTGATAATGGAACCCGCGCAGAAAACCTTTTTTTATAAAAAAAAGCTGATCGCAAATTTTGCCTTCGGAAATGAGAATTTCTTTCTTTTTTGCTTTCCTGACAAACACGTTCATACTAAGATCTTCTTTGAGCTCGCTACTCAAAGGCATTAACTGGCCTAATATCAAAAATAACTTTTCCATGTGAGAAATACACTTATGCCTGTTTCAATCCAACTGCCTGGTTGGAGTACAAATATACAGGTTTGATATTGAATGTTCCGCCTTGGAAGAAGTTTTTTTTTGATATGAATGAGGGTAAATTAAAACATTCTACGCCGGCTTCCACTTATTAGCTCAACTGTGGCTAGTCCAATAATAAAGAAAATAGAAATGATATTTCATTTCTTCGTTTAAAAACGTATGACCAAAATAACCCCTCGTTGCAATTCGAGGGGGGAGAAGAAATGATAGAAACCTTTTATTTTATATTGAATATCTGATAATGTCATTTATTCATTACCTGCACAAACCCCATGTAGGGACAGGTCGTGACCTGTCCCTAAGCAATTTCTTTTTATCTTTACTGGAGACTACACCAAACAATATATATTATATTCAACTAGAAATTCAATTACCATACATTGTTCTGAATCAAAATTATATCAGATAAATAGATTTAGCAGAGGTACGATAATTCAGATTTTTTAGTTCTACCCTTTAAGACATTATCGCATCTTCATTTCAAAGCCCTAAATCCTCATTTTTATTACTTGAATTTATTAATCTATAGTCATACAACTTACATTTGAATATGGAAAAATAGAACCATCGCTATATTTTGTAGAAGGAATATCGAATCTGACTCCATTTTTCCAATAACATCCAATGGAGTAAATGGAATTGGTATTATAATAAAAACCGGAAATAAAGACATTACCTTCAACTGCTTTAATGGAGAAAGCATTACTCGCAGTAGCTCCATTACCAAGAGCTAAATCATACTTAATTCCATTTTTCCAATAACAGGCTACTCCTTCCCACGTATCATTATAACAAAAACCGGCAATATAAATATCTCCATTAGAAACAACTATTGAGTTTGCATGAGAACCCACAGTCACCAAATCATGTTTTACACCATTTTTCCAATAGCAAGCAATACCTACCACAGAATTATTTGCAACACCAACATAATAACCCGCTGCATAAACATCACTACCATCAACAAAGATAGAATTTACAATTGCATCGGTTGTTCCATCTGAAAGATCTATTCTTTGATGATTTTTCCAATAACAGGCCACTTGTTTGCTCTGGTTATTTTTAATATATCCTCCAACATAAATATCACCATTAGATATTGCAATGGTTTTGCCTAGACTTTCAGTTGTTATTTCCGAATTAGCTAATATCGGGGACAGCTCATTATTCTTCCACAATGCAACTGTTAGCATTCCGTTATATGTATAATAACCGCAAGCATATATATCATTACCCATTAGGGATAATGCGGTAGCTTCGGCAGCATTTTCAGAGAATATAACTGTAGTTGAATTCTTCAATAAAAATGCCTTATTTGTATCACCAGTTCTTCCAACAAGATAAAGGTTTTCATTAGAGTATTCCATTCCGTCTAGAGTAAAAATAAAATCAGCAAGGGGTCCAACAGCAACATTGTTCTTCCAGTAGTAAGGGTGCAATGAACCATTTGCATTCTTACACTCTCCCGCAAGATAAACTATGTGATCTAAGGTTTGTACTGGATATTCTGAATAAACAGTAGGAAAGTTTTTTAATGATACTCTAATTTTTGTATTTCCCTCTTTTAAAGCAGTAAGGTTTCCTTGTTGGGAAATAGATGCAACAGAGTTATCTACTGTTTCATACGTAATACCTCCAAAATATTTCAATTCATATTGATCAAAGCTCTGACTGGTTAATTGAAAGCTCTTTCCTGTTTTGACTAAAACTGCAGTATCCTTAATTTCTATTTTAGATGGGACTTCTACTACCACTATATTAAATGAAAATTGACCTGAATTATTTTTCAACGTTATAGTTGCCTTACCAGCTTCAATTGCTTTTACTTTACCTTTATCCGTAATACTTATTACTCCATTTTTTGGGCTTTTATATGACTGATCGACTGTAACTACTGCACTAATTTTAGCATCAGTAGGAGTGATATTTACCTGGTAAGTACTATCAACCTGTAAGATTATTGTGGAATCATTTTTTACATCTGAAACAAATTTTATATCCTCTGCGGATATTTCTTTAGTACAACTATAAATGCATGTCAATAAAGCCAGGAAAATAAAAAAATGCTTTTTCATAATGATGTGATTTTAAAATTAGATAATTATTTATGAAGTTAATTAATACTCTGTTTCCCGTTATCATTCTAAGCCCTCGTTCGGCGAAGCGTTCCGCTTTGTCGGGCTAAAAGAAAAGCTCCTGCTTTTCATAATATATTTTAAATAGGTAAGGAGATGCATTGCTTCTAGCAGCCACGAAGGCAAAGCCATTCGCCAAGCAATACTGGCTTCAACCAACAGGGTCGCAATCTGTCCATTGAATGAATAGAATGCAATCCTAAAATCTACCGGATAATTTCAATACATTTAAATCTATTATTTTTTTATTCGGACAGGTCGCGACCTGTTCCTACGCAAACTCCGTGTTGTTCAATATCTCTGATTATTCTTTTATAGGTAACTTCTTTCTTTAGCACGTGTAGCAAAACCGCGCTAGGAGGGGGGATGGGTAAACATAGTGAGGGTGAGCGATAGTTTTTCATGTGCGATTTGTGAGTTTTAAACAAAGATTGTACAAATCTACTAAATTAGCCTAATATATCCAAGAAAATTTTAAACTAATTATAAACACATTCAAAAAACCTTTATCACTGCGGGTCAGATTATGCCTGATAAATGATTGATTTTACTGAAATGACTTGGATTTGAACATATAATTCACTCAGGGTTACACGATCTATTATGTAAATCAGTTTTAATTTTCAATTGTACTTTAGAGAGCTTTTTCCGTTTTCCGGTTTAATACTGAAGTATGGAAACTTTGCGGAACAGGCAACAAAACTAAACAGGGATATCCTGTTTTATTGCGGATATCCCTGCTTTGTAAAGGTATAGATGAGTTGCCTATCAGTTCTGCATTTTTTTAATTCTGTTTATCGGGGAATAAATGCCATTGGTTCGCTGGGTGTACCCCATCCGTGCGTGTTACCGCCCGATACGCGGATATAAATTTTCTGAGCCGCAACAAGGTCTCTGATTTCAAGCCGGGTAAGTCCACCAAAATCAATAACGGTTGTCCAACTTGTAGCATCGTCGGGTGTCGTGGTTATTTCCACCTTGTAACGGTCGGCATTTGTCAGGGCGTCCATAAATATTTTCACACTGCAAGGTACACTTCCATCTTCCAACCGTTTAATCACCGCTTTTTCCGGAATATCGTGTTCCACAGGATCGTTATTACAATCGAAGCCCGAAAGCAGAATAATAGTCCTATCGCCATCGGCCACTTTGTTTACATAAAATACCAATAACTGGAGCATATTGTACACCACTATCGTCTGATCAATTACAGCCTGAGCCTTTATTTTACTTCCATCCTTCGCCTTGATGACCGTGTCCAGTTTTGTTATTTCCACTCCAAACTCCTCCATAGTGGGGTCACAATCGGGAAAAGTTGCTTTTGCTGCTACTATACAGGTACTTACTTTACCAGACAGGTTGTAGACTTTTTGGGGATCTTTACTTTTTAAATGTAATACGGCTTTGTCTTTTTTCATATAATTTTTTTTGGGGTTTAACAATGCCCAAAATTAGGCTAACTGATTATTTCATGCAAATTTATTCGGGCTCAATGAGTTCAGTATTGCAATTCTGAACTCTTTTGGCATATAGCGTACAATTCTTACCGGTATTTAACGAAATATACCGATACAATTTATAATCTTCCCGATACAAAATATTATTTACCCGATACTTTTACTTTTTTACCCCGAACAATTTTCAATCTACCGGATACAAAATATTATTTCCCCGATACTTTTACTTTTTTACCTCGAAGAATTTTCAATTTACCGGATACAAAATATTATTTTCCCGATACTTTTATTTTTTTTCCTCGTACAATTTTCAATCTTCCCGATACAAAATATTATTTTCCCGATACTTTTATTTTTTTTCCTTGAATAATTTTCAATATACCGGGAAAAAAATATTATTTACATGGAACAAAATATTATTAACCGGGGTATTTTTCTTTAAGAGACAGGGTGAAAACATCAAGAAACCCACCCGCTGAGCTCGTCCCCTTAAAAAGGGGACATCGGGAGGCCGGAAGTTTTACATTAAACAGAATGTTTTTAGAATCTCCAGCAGTACAAATTGCATCAATCAGCAAAATCTCCGCACACTGCACATCTTCCCTTTTTAAGGGAAGTACCCGAAGGGGGAAGGGTTGAAAAAAGAAAAAAGGGACATCCGGAAGTTCTTGTAGGGACAGGTCGCGACCTGTCCTTTCGGGTAATACATGTGTGGATTTATTTCAAACAATAAATGTATATCATTGAACATAATAATTGCATATATATCATTGGACAGGTCGCGACCTGTCCCTACAAACCATCATTGCATACAGACGCTGCCGCTCAGACTTGAACTATCCACATTATGCCAACTCAGAGAAATTAGGGGTCAAATAGCTTACAACTTACAGCCATTTATTTATACAGCCATTTCTTTATCAGTTTTGTATAGTAAGGCATTACTAAATAAACCATTAATAATACAATAGTTCCTGAAATAAATACAGCATCAGTCAATCGATAGGAAGGAATACCGCAGGCTCTCAGTAATGGCAGCAACACGAATGGCGCAGCTAATGACAAAGGATATATTGCCGACCACGTTACAAGATATTGTTTCCAACGTTTAGGCGTTTTAGTCTTTGTTTCAAGTGGTGAGAATAAAAAATCCAATCCGCTATTTATGTTATAATTATCACCTGTTTCGAATATCGGTTGTATTTTTTCAATTAAACAACCTCTCTCTATTGAGCTTATCCAATCGCGGAGATGACTGATTGTGTCAAAACGGATAATCACTGTGTAGGTTGATGTTAGTGCAGGGATTGGACGTATTATTTGCCAGTCTAAATGCCCAATGGCATTTTTGCACAAAGGACCTATCTCATTCAACCAGTTTTCATATTCAGTCTGTTTTCCCTCTTTTATTTTATGACTTATAACCGCAGATGCTCCTTGTTGTTCCATATTCTTCCTGTAAATTTATTTTCTAAATAACAACGAATCAACCTTTATTGTTGGCGGGGGCTATAAGTAGCTTTAGTTTTTGAGTGGGAGTTGAGTGGGGATGCGACTTAAAGTCGCGCCCCCACTGTTTATAGAAAACATCCAGGAACCCCGCCCGCTGCGCTCGTCCCCTTAAAAAGGGGACATCGGGAGGCCGGAAGTTTTACATTAAACAGAATGTTTTTAAAATCTCCAGCAGTATAAATTTTATCGAAAAGTAAATCTCCGCACATTGTACATCTTCCCTTTGTAAGGGAAGTACCCGAAGGGGGAAGGGTTTCTTAAGTATATTCACATTGCTACCGTAGGTCACCAGACCTGTGCTATTGAAAACTAAAGATTCTTATCTTTTTCTGTATTGGCAAGGTTCTGGAGAACCGTGGGAGCGGGTGAAACTAATTCTTTATATTATTGTGCTATCTGGTTCCTTTAAAATATCATTGTCCCATCTGAGCGAATTTTCAGTAATATAATTATAAATGGATTCATACCTTTCGGCATCCTTTATAATATGATCGTGAAACGAACGTTGCCATTCAAAATCCATGTTTCCATGTAAATGGATTTGTTTAGATGAGGTTGTCTTAAAAGCACCCATTAATTCAGATACCGATTTTATTTTTGTTTCCACATTGCGTTCTTGTAGGGACAGGTCGCGACCTGTCCTTTCGGATAATACATGTTGCGGATTTATTTCAAACAATAAATGTATATGGTTGGGCATCACAACCGAATTGTGCATTTCCACATACGGATATTGATTTTCCAACCAGGTGATTTGTTCTTCCACAATTTCCCCAAACACATTCAATTCCATCTGTTTATTATCTATCACGCCGAAATGATGAATTCGGTATTTGCAACAGATCGTACAGAAATAAATATTGTTTGATGTATAATCAAATCCCTTTTTTCTATTTCGTTTCCGGTTTTTCATTGTACATATCTTATCGGAGATATATCATTGAACATAATAATTGCAGATATATCACATTGGACAGGTCGCGACCTGTCCCTACAAACCATCATTGCATATTCCATTGCTACCATAGGTCACCAGACCTGTGCTATTCAAAACTAAAGATTCTTATCTTTTTCTGTATTGACACGGTTCTGGAGAACCGTGGGAGCGGGTGTGAAGCAAGGGATAAATTAAAATATTATAACGTTAATACACTATTTTGTATAAGTAGAATTATTCTCATATTTAGATAGTTTAATTTTGTAATCAATCAACTCAACAGTGAGTTTATTGTTTTGCTCAATCAACTTAACATTATCTTTATTTTCTTGCACAGTTTGACCATAACAAAATGCAATCCACAAGAATGCTGCAATAGAACCTAGATCAATCCATTGTTTCATTATGCTATTACTCTCTATTTTATGTACTCTAGTTTTACACATTGCATATAATTACAATGCAATGTTAGCAAAATCCTTTTTAAGAAACAAAAATAAATGTCGCACCACATGCGACATTTACTTACATTACTTACTTACATGAAGTTATACCAAAATACTTAACGACTATTAATAATATTTATGTGTGCATTTTTGAGTACATATGAATTTAGAGAATAAACTATTATCAATTTTTATGTTTTTAGGTAGAGCACTTCGCTCAACATCATCAGCGAGATAATACACTAGGCCGAACCAAGGTGAAGGACACATTGTACAGCTTCATTCTTTTAAATCATAGTATATTTTAAATAAGTTAGTAATCATAATTGATTGAACAATTTGCATAAATAAAATATCATAGATACCTTTTTTATCTTTACTTAAATTTGATAAATCAAAATTTCTAAATTTGTAATCAGTTAATTGTTCAATTATTACCTGTGGCAAAATATTTGAATAATTAAGATAGATAGGTTCAATGTAATTTTTAAGATATGATATTGTAACTTTAAGCCCTTCCAATAAATTTGATTCACAGAAATGACTTACAAAATCTTTCTCAACTTTTTCAAGGTCTAATTTGTGTTGCTTGTTATGTATTATTGTCGAAAATTCTTCAAATGTATATTTAATATTTGTATTCTCTTTGTTGACAGTAACAACAATATTTTTAATCATATTATTTATGTGAAGTAAGTCTGGAACTATATTCCTTCTCATATTATTGATTGCATTAAATCTAGGTAAGAATACCGTAACGATATAAAATATACTTGCGGCTACAATTGATGAAAAAATCGTATATGTTATATCAGCAATATTAGCTGCTATATTATAAGTATTAGTAAACAACGGCTCTATATTAATCATAAAAAGTTTGTATCCAAATATCCAGAATAAACTGATTAAAGTAATCAAAAAAACAACTTTATCTATTTGAATTAAATATATTCTATTTAAAATCCTAATTTTTTCTTTTATTTCGGAATATTTCTTCATAATATCTATTTTAAAATTTATCTAATTTCTGTTCTTTGGTTGTATAAATTGTTCAAATGATGAATCATTTTCTTCACCTGTATCTTTTTATATTAGTCTAGCCCTAGCTTTGGGTGTTAAACCATCCGCAGGCAACCTATACCATTTTCAATCTTTATAAAATTGCTTATTCTTCATTCTGTATATTTGGCACTGATTGCAAATTGCTAGGAGCTCTAAGATTTGAACTAGAATTTACTAATAAATCATTCTCTATCTTTAACAATACGAGGACAAGTAATTTCAATAAAACGAAATATATATTTCTATGCTCTTCTTCTGAATTAGTATTAGTACCATGTGCATATTTATTTCTAATATCAAATCCATTTGTAAAATCACTTTTATTCCAATGATAGCTAAAGTATTTGCTTTCTGGTTCAGTAAATAAAGAACTCCCAAATCTTATTAGCCCTAATTCTTCCATTTTGTCGATTTCTTGTCTTATAGAATCAGAAAAGCTCCAATAAGATACGACCTCATCGTAATATAATCTTCCTATTATGTTTAGTTTGATTTGCTCTTTGGGTTTAATAATATTATCTGAAGTCAGTTCCAAATATCCATCATTAATTAATTTTTCAATTGTTGGAACTTTGTATGATTGAAAGTCTGTCAACTGTACATTCTCATTTATTAAGAGACTATAGAAATTGTCATATTTATCTTTGTAAGGTTCAATATAATATAATGTATGATGGTTTCCAAAGAAGATATTTTTTATTTCTATAAATTCATCTCCAATACCATAAATATATTTTTTTGCAACTAATGACTTGACATCTTCAAATTTAATCCCATGTGTGTATAGTTGAAGTAACTTGTGGTCAATTGAACCTTCTTCAACAAATAAATTATATTGTTTTAAAAGGCTCTCTATTTCAGGAGTTAGATGACGAATTTTTTCTATATATGAGGTATTGTCTGAAGGAAATTTGAACTTTAACTCATAAAGTGAGTAGTAGTCAATTAGGTAGTTATTTATAAACGAAATGATAACACCTTCAATGCTTTTATTTCTACTTTCAAGATATTGGGAATATAAAAACATCTGTATATGTGATAAGTTGCTCTTTCTTGAGAAAGCACGGCCAATTAAATATTCATTTTGGGATCTAATAAATATTTTCTCAAGTGTATCAAACTCATGATCTTTGCTAACTAGAGATATACATCCAAATATATTGGTAAATTTAAAAAGAAATGAGAAATTATGCATTAGAGTTAGATCATCATTTTGTTCATTCAACCATTTCAATCCATATGAAATCTTTTGAATATTTCCGTCCCATTTGACTTTCACAGGTTCATCTTGATCAACTATAATTGATATTTCATTTCCTGCTTCCCATGTGTAACCATCTATTAAAATCTGATCATTGAGTTCTCGTTCTAAATCTTGAGCTTTTAATTTTGTTCTTAGTGATAGTTTGAAATTTTTCTCACGTGCTTTTATGATTAATCTTACATAATTCAAATTTGCTTCTGGATTATTTAGGTAATTATTAATAATTAATTCCTTGTCAAACTGAGTCAGACATTCTGGAAAATAGAGTTGTTTGTAACCATACTCATGATGTTGCTCAAATTCTGAGAGTAGTAATTCGGCAGAATCTTTTTTTTCGATTAAATAGTCTCTAAGTGTTGAGCCAAACTTGTTTACTAAAGTTTTCTGCTGTAAAACTTCTCGTATCCATATATTATGACTGTGAATAAGTTCATTAAAGATATCGGACGATATTTTTTTGAAAATCTTCAACTTTCCCATCAGTTCCCAGAATCCTGTGTGATAATCAAATTCAAGACTATCAAATTGCTCTATGATATTTTCATCTGATATTTGATTGAAATACTTGATAATATTTTTCCAGTGATCTTTTGCTTTTGTTTTAAATAGAAGAATATCATTGTCTGTCCAACTTGGCAGATATAATTCATTATCAAGATAAAGTTTTATCTGATAGAGCTCAATAATATCATTTACAGAACTGTAATTTTCTAAAACTTCGTTTCTTAATATAGGCTCTGCAAGTAAGAGTTCTGTATCTTTAGCTCTATCTACTTTCGAATAATACGTTACTCTATCCATTTTGATTTAGTCATATTAAAATTTTATATTAGATTTTAGAAATTTACTAATAATTCATCTAGTTTGATAAATTTCACCATAGATAAATCAACACCAACCTCAGTAATGAAATTCGTATGTGAATTGAGTTCATCGTTTCCATAATAACTAATAATCCAATGAACATCTTTTAGTTTTACTGATTGTACGATTTTAATAAAATATGGTCGATCAACCTCAGATAAAGAATGACCAAAAATATAAATCTCAGTTATTGATTTTAATTGTTGAAAAAAACTAATATTATTTTGGATAACTGTATTGCAGTCTTTATAAATCTTACTGAAAAAGTTGTCTATTTCTTCATAAGCTATCATAATAGAATAGTCATGGTTTTCTGACTGATAATCTATCCAATCTTGTTTTTCTTCATCTTCCAAATTTTCGGGCATTACGTGTTCTCTTTGTTTAGCCCATTCGGTGGGATTCCATGCATGTCCGAAGAGTAAGTTTGAATTATTCTCTCCTGATTTATTATGAATATAATTTATTTTGTTTCTAGGAATACAATAAAGACTTTCTAATATGTCTGTATAGTTGAAATTGAGAAACAAAGCATTTGAATCAAGTTGTATTTTTCTTGAATAAATAGACGAGAGCATTCTTCTTGATGCAATCCAGCTATTAAAAGCTTTTTGTAGTTCTTCTTGTATTGGTTCTAATTCATTTTTAATATAAAACTGCAAATCAGATCGATTCCCTTCTTTAAAATCATCACTCGAATAATCTGGGATGTATTTTCCAAAATTAGCTTCCAATTCTGTAGGATTAAAATCTTTTAATCCATTTTCAAACTGCGACCAAAGTAATGAGTCCTCGTCCATATCATAATAAGATTCCATACTATCAAATAAATCAGAGTAATTTGTTTTGAGATAGTTTCTAAAATCAGCATAATTTGTTTTTATGTTATGATGTTGGTCAAACCCATTTCCAATTATATAAAGTTTACTCATACAAGTTAATTATTTGTTTTAAAATGTCTAGCGTGTATTATGTATTTTGCCCCAAAGATAAATAACACATTTAACATCACCAACGCTTTTACTAAAAACTTTTAAATAAAATCTAAAAATCTATATCATTTGGGATTGTTTTTCAAATTGGCCAGGTATTGGGCCGGAGTTTTACCGGTAAACTTTTTGAAAACATGGTGGAAGTTTACTTTCCCTCCAAAGCCACACTCACGGCCAATGCCTTCGAGCGTTAGGTTTTTATCAGGTACGTTCTGCAATATCCGGCATACATGTTCCACCCGGTATTTATTCACAAAGTCGGTAAAGCTGTATTCGGTAAAGGCATTGATAATGATGGAAATACGATATCCCGGGATGTCCGTATGTTCGGACACTAACAGCAAGCTGCATTTATTTGATAAGTAAAGTTGCTTGGTCTCCATCACTTCGTGCAGTTGTTGTAAATCCCTCCGGGCTTGTTGTTCGTCCAGGATTGGGCGTGATTCGTTATTCTCTTTCCGGCTGCTGTTTTTATCCAGGGTATAAGGATTAAGCCGTGTATCTACCAAATACGCAAACAAAGGTATGGGTATACTCAATATCAGGTTGTAATACTGTAGTTGGTAGAAAGCGTGTAGACATGGTTTGAAATCGGGAATCTCATGACAGACATACAGGTAAGTAATAAAAGCTGTTGCCGGAAAGTAAATTATCAATACACTAAGTTCCTTTTTTACGTTCCAGGTGTGGGGATTGTAATAATTGGGGAAGAAGTACGACAGCAGCGTAAACAGCCATGCATATACTCCGTAGAACACAACTATATAACAATCCATTAATAGCGACTTGTGGAACTCCTGACTGTAGGTAAACCCCAACGGTTCAACCAGATTGGCAACTAGAATAACAAAGAATATCATCCATATAAAATAGATACAGCCCTGGCGGCATTTCAGGAATAACGGGTACGGACGGTTCAGAAAGTAATCGAGTGCTTTTTGCATAGTGGGTTAGCTCTATGTCTTTTGTAAACTTCAGACTGTTAGTATCAGGTTAATTGATTCGCAATACAAAATTAAAAAAAGTTTTTTAATATCGAAATATATTAAAAAAAATAAGCGAGCAATTCATTTTATTGAATTATTCGCTTAAATTAAAAATATCTTCGGGCTGTAAGTCCGCCCTATTGCTAGCATAGGTCTCCAGACCTGTGCTATTCAAAACTAAAGATTCTTATCTTTTTCTGTATTGACACGCTTCTGGAGAACCGCGCCTGCGGGTGAGATAAATATATCGGAATATTCAAGCTTTGCTTAGACTTGAACCAGAAATAGTATTGTCTGTCTCAATGACTGGATAGGGATTTAAAATGCGGCAAATGATCTTATTTTTTCATTTTTACATCTTTCATATATATCATTCTACCTGACATGTCCATGTGCTGTCCTTCTTTCATCATCATTGTTGTCTGGTTCTTTTTTATACATGTGCCATTGGTCATGACTTTTGTTCCATTTGTCATTATCATGTCGTGGTTCATCATTATCATTTTTCCATTATGCTCCATCATCATTTTTCCATTCATCATCATAACTTCATCACCCTGTGACATATTCATTGCTTGATGATTCATGCCATTGCCCATTTGATTATTGTTCATCATGTTGTTGGTTGATTTTGTTTGAGAGAATGAAGCAAAAGAAAGCAAGATAGCCGCACTTATTAAAATCATTTTTTTCATTTTGGTTTATATTTTAGTTGTAATTGATTTATTACCACGTAAAAATACTTGCAGCTTAAAGGATTTGCGTTACATTATTTTAGAAATATGTTACATGATTCACATATTTAAGGGTAGCAAAATTTGTAGTGAACAAGCTACGAAGCGGTGAGTGTATGAAAAATACTTTTAGAAGGGTACAAAATTTTTTTACCGGGTGTAAAATATTGTTAGACCGGAGTATGTTTCTTTTTGGAAGCATCAACTTTTGTGCTTTAGAGATAGCCTCTCTCAAAGAGAGACTATCACTTCTTTAGAGATAGCCTCTTTCAAAGAGAGACTATCACTTCTTTAGAGACAGCCTCTCTCAAAGAGAGACTATCTCTTCTGTACGAAACCAAAAGCTGAAAAAACATTTCATGACAATACACAGCTTGAAACATGCGCAAGCGGGGAGAGAGCTTAATTAGTTAATCAATATGCATTGTTTATCATTCCGGTTGTTGCAGAATATTGTTATCATCTTTGGCATCCTTTTTAAAATCCAATTTGCCAAATTTATAGTTGAAGGTAATACCAAATGACTGGAAGGGGAACTGTCTGATATTTGTCTGATAAAAATTAGATCCATAGGTTGCTGACTTTTGATTAATATACATCCCGAATGGATTTGCAGCAGTAATACCAATACTGGCATTTTTATTCATGAATTGTTTCCTGATTGCCAGGTTATAGAAGAAAAAGGCAGGACGGGTACTTGAAATATTCTTTTGTGAGGAATTATAATTGGCAAATACTTCGAATGCCAGATCGTGAGGTAACTGGTAGCTTGCATTTAAATTAGCACGATAGGAGAATCCGCTAACGCTAGGCAAACCAGGTGTGGTGTTTGTCCTTTCCCCGAGTTGTATATTCGAACGCAGGCTCAGTTCATTTGTAACTGGCAGCGAACCAAAGATATTGGCACCTATGGATGATTGTGTACCGATATTAGTTCTGCTTGTCAATGCAACATCGTTATAATTAGTTCCATTTACGTTTAGCACATTATAGTAAGTAGTAAATGACTGCATATCATCAGTATTATAACGGTAATATCCTGCAAAATAAATATTCCCTCCTTTTTCGAATGACTTATTATAGCCCAGTTCATAATTATGTCCAATCTCCGGTTTTACCAAAGGATTACCTGTGCTAATGTTATGTGGATCACTTATATTAAAAAATGGATTCAGATCTCCATAGTCAGGTCTTTCTATACGATAGCTATAAGCTAGTTTGATAAATTGAGTTTTATCTAATTTATGTTGAACCGTAAAAGATGGAGCAAAAGTATTATATCCGGGAATTGATGTTCCTGCAAAATCTGCAGATGTATTGGTACGTTCGTAACGTAAACCTGCTTTTCCTATCAGAAAGTCATTAAACAAAGCAAAAGATGTTGAAAGATAAGCGGAGTATATGCTGCGTTTGTAATTAAAACTATCTGATTGGCCATCGTTCCGAACATAATTTCCATTGGAAAGCAAGGTGTCTGCTAATACACTATTGCTGATGTCCTGAAAGATAACTTTTCCTCCTGTTTCAATGGTAAAACCTTTGATAACTGGTTGTGTATAATCAATTGATATTTCGGATTGATGATCCTGTCCGGGATTATTACTGCGCAATCCTGAGATAGGAATATTTACTGTTTGGTAATTCGTGATTTGTGAGGCATTATTCGAGTTATTTCCGTTACTTGACGTATACAATATGTCTAATTCCTGATCTTTCGTATTGAATGTTTTTTTGTAACTCAAACTCCAGTCAGTGGAATTGGAGCTTAACCTGCTGTCGGATGTCCTGACAGTCATTAAATCAGATAAAACGTTGCCCGAAGATAATAATAGCTGCTGATCCTGATTGGTTATTCCGGTCCCGTGGTTTTCAAAATGATTATAGTTCAAAGAAGCTGTCAGCTCGTCTTTTTTAGTAATACTCCAGTTGAAATTTATGCCGGACCTGTAACCGTTTCTCGTATACGGGTTTTCACCCTGTTGAATCAATTGGTTGATGGTATCTTTAGCAGCACTATAAGACTGGCGGGTGCTGGTATTTTTGGATGTAGTGTTTAATTGCATGTTTCCATTCAGAAATGCACCAACTCCAAAGTTTCCTTTACGGGCATTCATCGTGAAAGATCCGTTTTCGAAACGCGAACCGGCTGAAAGATTCATATTACCGTTAACCCCCTGAACATTGTTTTCTTTTAATACGATATTGATAATACCTCCGGTTCCTGTGGCATCATACTTTGCACCCGGACTGGTTATTACATCAATACTTTTGATCTGGCTGGCAGGGATAGACTGTAATGCATCTGTAATGCTTGCACCAAATATACTGGATGGCTTACCGTTGATCAGAAAACGTACATTGCTGCTACCCATCAATTCTACGTTGCCATTAATGTCAACGCTAACCATGGGTACTTTTTTTAGAATATCAATGGCTACACCTCCCTGGGCAGAAAGGTCATTGCCCGGGTTATATACCATTTTATCAATTTGGTTTTCAATCGTAGATTTAGTTCCTGTAACAGTAACCTCTTTCATATTAATCGTAGAAGGTTGCAATAGCAAAGTGCCAATATTGAGGTCTGCTTTATCTATTCGAATGCTATCTTTAATGGTTGAATGGTAAGAAATGAATTCAGCTTTTATTCTATACAGTCCTGGTTTATTAGCAGCTAAAGTAAATACTCCCTTTGTATTACTAATAACTCCATCGATGATTTTACCGGTTTGTTGGTCAATTAACGATACACTGCAATATTCAATCGGGGTATTCTGAAGGGCATCAATTACATTACCCGTTACGTTGATTTTGTTTTGACTATACAGATAATTACAACTCAGAAAAAATACAATTACCAATAAAATGAAATTTTTAAACATCTAAATTTGTTTTTTTTGTAAAAGTAGTCTGCAATTCTAAAGACATTCTAAAGATTGGAAGTATATTAAAATAAAATGTTATTCTTTATCATTCTTTTCATTTCCAATTTATTTATCCTTCCCATTATCTGTAAGCTACTTTATTTTCAAAATCTCAAAAAGTACAAATTATATCGATAAGCAAAAACTCTTCTCTCGCTCGTTTGCAATGAGGGAAGTCTGGTTTGGTGTTTCTAACAATAAAAAAAACGAGGTGTAAAATAATCAGCATTTTTTTCGGAAAATAAATCCAAAGCTACCTGTCATTGCGTCTAACTATAAAAAATATCGATAGTCGATTTAATGAATTTACGATTTTTGAGTCAATACTAGTAAAAAACCAAATTATCGGACAATTTGTTTTCTTCAATTATCCAATGTAAATACAAATAAATCAAACTAAATGAAATCTTCTAAAAATAATCATTTCAATCGCTTAGTCATGCTGGTTTGTCTGACATTTCTCGCCGGTATACTTTATGCCGTGCCCATGTGTGTAATAAAAGGTCGCGTGACCGACGCCAACAATCAACCCATCGGCTTTGCTACCGCCACACTTATAAATGCCAAAACCAATAAAATGGAAAAAGGCGAAGTTAGCAACAACAAAGGCGAATTTGTAATCAGTAAAGTAAACCCAGGCGAATATATTCTTTCCATTTCGATGGTGGGCTACGCCAAACAAGAATCGGAAAAAATCACCATCAACAAAAAAAATCCGGTAGTCGAAAAAACTGTCGTGCTCAAAGAATCGTCACAGCAACTCGATAATGTGGTGGTAACAGCTAAAAAGAAGTTTATCGAACAGACGGTAGATAAAATGGTTATCAACCCCGAAGCTTCCATCACAACAGCATCCGAAAATGTGTATGAAATACTGAAAAAATTACCCGGTGTTACAGTCGACAATAGCGATAATATCAGCCTGAAAGGGAAACAAAACGTAAAAATATTAATCGATGAAAAGCCGACCTATGTTTCGGCTACACAACTGGCAGCCATGCTAAAAGGCATGCAGGGGAAAAATGTAGACCGAATCGAAATTATTGAAAACCCCTCAGCACATTACGATGCCGAAGGAAACTCGGGAATCATCAACATCAAAACAAAGCATAATAAAGCACCCGGCTTCAACGGAAGTGCTTTTGCCGGTACCGAAACAGCCAGTAAGTTTGGCTGGAACAGCGGACTGGATCTTAATATGAATTATGGAAAACTTAACTTGTACGGAAATTACTCACTCTACAACTGGGCAGGTTCCAACAGCATGTATGCTACCCGCAGGTTTACAAGTATAGCTATGAATGGTGCTTACCAACTCATAAGCACGAATGGAACCTATGACGGACAATCCAGCAACTACAAAGTGGGAGCCGATTATTTTATTCGTAAAAATCACGTAGTAAGCGTCATGTTGCGCGGAAGTAATGGGCTTAATAACAATAACGATCAAAATGAAAGCACATTTACCGACAAGTATCTACAGGTAGATTCATCACTTGTTTCCAAGTCTTACACTAACCAACATTGGAAAAATCAGACATTTAATGTCAATTACAAATGGGACATAGACAGTACCGGTCAGTCACTTTCCGCCGACTTTGATTATGCCTGGTTTAACTACACAAGTCCGAATTATCAAAACGGCATTTATTACAATGCAGCAGGCAACAATCTGAATCATGATATACTGGTAAATACTATGCAAGGTAACGACATTAGTATTTACAGTGCCAAACTCGACTATGTTCTTCCGATAGGGAAGAAGTTCAATATAGAAGCCGGAGCGAAAACCAGCTTTGTAAATACCGACAGCAAAATAGATATGACCGGTTATTTAGTTCAGAACGATCATTTTATTTATAAAGAAGATATTCAGGCTGCTTACATAAACGGACGAGCTCAACTTAATAAAACTACACTGCAACTGGGTTTGCGGTTAGAAAACACCGTTTCTAAAGGAACATCCGTCACCAACAATCAGGCAAACGACACCAGTTATCTGAAGATATTCCCATCCTTTTTTGTACAGCAAACGTTGAATAAAGACAACAATATCAACTTTAAATACAGCTACCGCATCGGTCGACCAAATTATGATATGCTTAACCCATTCAGGTGGATGGTAGATCCTTACACCTACAATGTAGGAAATCCAAACCTGAAACCACAGTTCACCCACTCATTAAGCTTAGGTCATAGTTTCAAAGAAATTTTATTTACTAGTTTAGGGTACAACTATACCAAAGGATTATTTACTCAGGTCATTCTGCAAAACGACGCAACAAAGTCTATTTATCAGACCAATGAAAATCTGAATAATTCTATTGATTTTAATGCATCAGAAACAGTTCAACTCCAACCCTTCAAATGGTGGCGACTAAACGGAACCTTTACCGGTATGTATAAAGAGATTCAGTTTGATTCCAATGCAGGAGGAAACTTAAACCGTTGGAGCTTTAATGCCAATATGAGCAATAATTTCAGTCTGCCCTACAAGTTGGAAATGGAACTAAGCGGGCGTTACAGTTCAGGAGAATTGGTCAGTAACATCGTTGTCCTGTCTCATTACAGCATCGACTTTGGAATCCAACGTAAAGTATTCAAAGAAATGGGCAGCATCAAACTTTCTGTAAGCGATATTTTCAATACCAATCAGAGTCGTGCATATGCCAAATATGACAATGTAGATCTGGAAGTTAAGCATAAAAATGATTCACGTCAGCTCAAAATATCGTTCAACTACCGCTTTGGTAAATCCGAATTTAAAACCCGCAGCAACCGTTCCAGTGCTTCCAGCGAAGAGCAAAACAGAAGTTCAAAATAAATATCTCGTTTAAATCTAATTCTAAAACAACCAGCACCTGACTGCCGCACGATACAAACGTGTGGCAGCAGCGGGTTTCTAACAATAAAAAAACGGAGAAATGATATTTCATTTCTCCGTTTAAAAACTGTTCCTGTTTCATTCCAAGTCCCCGCTTCGCTAAGATTTGAACCAGCGAAATTGTGCAATCTTGGACTAATTAGTGATAGTACTACAACCCGTATTTTTTTATGAGCCACTTATAGGCAGTTTTCTTCTGCGCTACAAAAACAATGAAAAGAAATTGGGCTGAACTCTTTTTTTTTAAGTTCGCCCAAATTTCAAATAAATTATTCAGCAGTCGTTGGGTCAATAATTGTCACAACCTCACTTACAGAATTTGCAGGGAAACCTCCTTGCTTTGCATGTTCACGAACCATTTCTTCATTTGGTGCTATGTATACACAATAAATTTTGTCGCCTGTTACATAGCTTTGAAGCCATTGAATTTGAGGTCCCATATTACTTAGTACTCCACAAGAAGTTTGTGAAATACCTCTTAATTGCTCTGAAGTTAATTTACCAGCACCAGGTATTTCACGTTCAATTAAATACTTTGGCATAATTTGTAATTTTAATTTTCCTACTCGTTTGGTTTTTCGGTGACACCCCGTTTTTTTAAGTGGTATCTGGTCTCCACTTTTATATTGCAATCTTAAAAGATTGTAAAACAGTGAAAAACTATTCAAAAATTTATTTGATGGTTCTTGTGTCTGTCTGCTATGTACTTGTCAGATTTATACTTACCCATAATAATAACCTATGAGAAACTAATTCTTTAAGAGAAACTTTGTTTCCAATATATCCTCCTTATGTTGATATTTTAGTATGTCAAACTTGTTTAATTTCAAAACTTTAATAGAATATTTATTTTACTGCAGTTTATCATTTAAAACACTTATTTATTTAAAAGTGAATAGTTTGGTTAGTAATATTTATACTACAAAGTCATACATTTATAATAACACATATTTTATTTAAATGTTTTTTAGTATAAAAGGGTTTTTTAGTGAAATAAAATTCTTTGATGATTATATTTGTATACTCTTCTCCTCTTCGTTTGCAACAAGGGTTTATGGTTTGGTGTTTCCTACAAAAAAAAACGGAGAAATGATATTTCATTTCTCCGTTTAAAAACGTAAGACTAATTGCCCCTCGTTTGCCTGCGAGAGGGAGGTGGATTTCAAGCTACGCTCAATGGGGGTAAAGAGTGTAGTGAATTTTTTCAAGTTGATATATTTATTTCAAAATTATTGTGGATTTCCTTTAGCATCATTAATAAAATCTGCCAAACTGTTATTTATATGCCCATTCCATCCTGCTTCACAATCATTATAACATTCAACACCCGGAACCAATCCTATGTGAGTGAAATCAATTTTGGTCTTGTTGTTTTCTGATGAAATTTCAAAAACCACTTCTGTGCCATTCCATTCTTTCTTGTTATTAATCCAATCCAAATTGCAATCTGTTACTTTCCAAACAACTTTTTGCTTTGGAATAAGTTCACTGATTTGAAAGTCAACGTATGTTTCTCCGAAATCAACTGTAAATTTATCGTTTAATTTTTCTGCGCTACCTGAAAAATTCTTTGCCCACCAACGGTTTACCTGACAAATTTTTTTCATTGCTTCTTCTGCTGAAGCGTTTACTTTAATTGTTCTATGATAATTTTTGTTTTCCATGATCAATCAATTTTTAATAGTTTATAAATACAAAACGTTTAGTTAGTATTAAATCGTTGGTGCACGGAAAACGCCCTTCCCTGTAGTAAAATAGGATAATAAGCTTGTTTTGATCCAGTGTGTCCAACCTGCTTCACAGTCCTTATAACACTCAACTTCCGGTGTAAGGCCTTCATGTGTGAACTTCAGCTCGGTTACTCCATTGTTTTCAGTGATGTCAAAAATCAATTTGGTGTTAGCCCATTCCTTTTTATCCGAATACCAGGGCATATTGCAATCGGTAACTAACCAAACAACTCTTTTGGAAGGAATTAATTCAATTACTGTAAAGTTAAAGAAGGAATCCCCGCTCATTTTTACTGTAAACTTATCGTTCTGTTTCTCGGAGCTTCCTGTAAAGGTTATTCCCCACCACTCTGGTATATTACTGATCTTTTTGATTGCTTCGCTTGCCGAAGCATCAACTGTAATTGTTGAGTGAAAATTTTTCTTTTCCATAATTCATAAATTTTAATTGTTTATAAATACAGAACAAAGTAAAGAAAAGTATTTGTGGAATTTTTGTAAAAATCGGAAGTGTTATTATTTAAAATATAATGTTCCAAAATTGTTCGTTTGGTTTTCGAAACCTGAATACGTTAAGCCTGTGAATCGCTTGAACTCTTTCATGAAATGTGATTGGTCGTAATACAATTCATAAAATTCATTTTGCATAAACGCCCTTTCGTCCTTGTTTACTAATGCCTGATAATATTGTTTAAAACGGATAACAGTAGATAAATTTTTTGGGCTGATACCTAATTTATCCGTAAATTTCATATTTAGCCATCGGCTACTATAGCCTGTTTTCTTTTCCAATTCTTTGACTGAAATTTTTCCCTTTGATGATATTATTTTTGACACACAATATTCAAAAATAGAATCCTCATCCTGTAGCAAAAGTTGTTTGAGCAAAAACTGTTGTAATAAAGCCACTTTTCCTTCAAGGCTCTCAATGTTTGTAATTTGCTCTTCCAATCGTTTGGCAACAGTTCCTAAAATATCTGTAAGTGGGTGAATTTGGTTTTTAATGTCGTTAAGCGGCATACGAAAAAAGCGATAAGCTCCTTGAGGATTAAACTCCACACAAAGTGTTCCTGTAGCAAGATCTTCGTCAACATCTAGTATAACAGGAACATCTACTAATCCCGTTAAGCTGATGCTCTGTTCTTTTGAAGCAAATAACTGTCCATTCATTGCAGCAACAATACCATTACGAAATGCGACTGTCAATTTAATGTTTCCATTGGGCACAACCAATTTCAAATCATCAACAGGTATTCTGCCGCTGCTTTCAAAAACCCACATCTTTTCAATATAACCTTTAAGCAAAGGATGGGGCTCAATATTTTGAAATCGCATTTCCATTGTTTGTCAGTAGGCTGATATTCGCACTAGCGTTCAATCTGAGCGCGTATCGTCCAGTATTTAGTTGACACTTTTTTTATTAGTGCTATAACAAATGAATTGTCAGGAAAGTTGATGTTAATTTTATTTCATGTTCAAATTAGCATTCAGCTTCTAATTAAACTTCTCTCCATCGTTTGCAACAAGGGTTTATGGTTTGGTGTTTCCTACAAAAAAAAACGGAGAAATGATATTTCATTTCTCCGTTTAAAAACGTAAGACTAATTGCCAATTGCTAGCGCAGGTATCCAGACTTGTGCTATTCTAAACTAAAGATTCTTATCTTTGGTATGGTTCTGTAGAACCGTGCCATCGGGTGGGAGTAAGGAGAAATTCTATACATTAATCCTCTTAATGTTTTCATTGAATTTATTTTATTGAAGACTGAGACTTACTCTGTCTTGCCCACAATTCTTTAGAAAGTTTATCAATAAGTAAAGTGTATTTTTCTAGTACTTCTCCGGTAATTAATTTATCATTTATATAGAATTTTGGTCTTCTATCTCCTATCATCACCAGCTTGTATTTCACTCCAGTTGTATCTACGGTTGTTATTGTATTCAGGTAGTTTTCTTCCTCACCTTTTTTAAGATCGGGAAAGCTTACACTTTTATCCTTATTTTCAATTGTGTCAGCAGGTGAAGTTACCTGCAAAGGCAGCGAATTGGTTTTTGAGAATGGCTTTTGAAAAATGAAATAGCCGGAAATTAGAACTACTAAAACAAACAGTGCTATAAAGTATTTATAAAAAGTCCGTTTCGTTTTTTCAATTTCTACAGTTTCTTCATTTATATTCCGCGATATAGTGGCATGTAAAATATAACCCTTTTTAGGAACCGTTTCTATGATTTCTTTTTTCTGGTCACCAATTACTTTTCTAAGAAATGATATAGCTTGCGTAAGGCCTTCATCAGCTCCGCCATAATCATTCCAAATTTCTTTGATTAGAAATTCCCGACTCACCACTTTACCTTCATTTTGAGTGAGCAAGCAAAGAAGTAGCATCAAACGTGGTTCTAATCGTGTTTCATTAGCTCCCTTTATTTCTTTTACAGTATTGGTAGCCGGGTCCGTAAAAAAACGATTGTTGATATAAAATGATTCGTGTTCCATCTTTTTGTTGAATTTAAAATACAAAGATACTAAAATGATTAATTGATAATATTCAATTGTGTAATCTAAAGGTATTCTAAATCTTTTCTATACCTGCATTTAAACTTCCAATACTTAATTTTGTACCACAAACATCAATAAATAAAATCAACATTAATAAATGAAAACTATGAGACGATTATTACTACAAACATTATTCAGTATTGCCTTATTGAATGTATCTATCAATATCGATGCACAAAATTCAATATCAAAAATAGATAGTTATTTTAATGAGATATCCAGGTTACAACAATTCAATGGTAATATATTATTAGCAAAAAATGAACAAGTTATTGCAAACAAGTCTTTCGGCTATGCCGATTTTGCAACCCACAAGCCCAACACATCCGATGTACATTATAATCTCTGCTCCATTTCCAAGATATTTACTTCAACTGCCATTTTACAACTCAGGGACAAAGGGAAACTATCATTGGATGATAATATTGCCAAATATTTACCTGATTTCCCGTTTGCTGATATTACAATTAAACAATTACTTACCCATACTTCAGGTCTCCCTGACCTGGAGCTATTTGAAGATTTGGTAAAACAATATCCCGATACGGTAATTACCAATATAAATGTCATTCCTGAGCTTAAAAAGTGGAAACAGGGTTTGTATTTTAAACCTGGCAACCAGTACCGGTATAATAATATCGGTTATGATTTGCTTGCTATGGCAATCGAAAAAATTACAGGATCATCCTTTCCCGTTTATTTGGGAAAATATATTTTTAAACCTGCCGGAATGAATAAAACCTATCTCAGTATTTACCCAAATCATTATTATGTCAACGATACTACATGTGTAAAAATGCACATTCAAAGTCACCCTTATTATGACACAACGTATTCGTATGCTGATTCTTCATCGCGATATAAATATACCAACTATAATTTTACAGGAACTCAAGGTAACGGTAATATTATTTCTACAACTGGTGATATAATGAAATTCGATCAGGCATTTTTTTCTGGACGGTTACTTAAGCCTTCAACCATGGAAGAGGCTTTCGCACCTTTAAAATTAAATAGCGGTGAAACTTATTATGGACGTATGGATACTTATTGGGGTGAAGGAAAAATGAGCTATGGGCTGGGTTGGGATATCTGGGAACAACCCCGATATGGTAAATCAGTCGGGCATGGTGGCTTTATGTTCGGTAATGCTACTTTTTATGTTCATAACCTGAAAAACAAATATACGATCATCGCATTCAATAATAGTGATTGTAGTGAATTCGGACGTATAGTAACTTCTGCAAATCAGTTGCTCAACGGGGATGAACCTATGGAGATCAGAAACTCGCACTCCCTGGCTTTTGTTTATGGAAGCACTTTAGTGAAACAGGGACCGGATGCAGCTGCCAGTGCTTTTAATGCAGTCAAAAGCGATACCGCTCATTATTACCTGAGTGAATGGGAATTCAATCAACTGGGAGGAAATTTATTGTACCGATCATCTTTTGAGGGACATGAAAGATTGGCACTGGAGGTCTTTAAGATTAATACCTTTTTGTTTCCCGCCAGCTTTAATACCTATGACAGCTATGCCGAAGGATTAAGAGAAACAGGTAAAAAACAAGAGGCCATTATCATGTATCAAAAATCAATTGCTTTAAATCCTAACAATGAAGAGGGTAAAAAGAACCTGGAAGAACTTTTGAAAAAATAGAGTCTCAGCATAAACTTTCTTCTTACTGAATATCTATTAGCTTAACTGTGGCTAACTCAAAAGTCACTTCTCCCCCTCGTTTGCGAACGAGGGGGTTTTATGGTTTGTTGTTTCTAACAATAAAATAAATAGAAATGATATTTCATTTCTCTGTTTAAAAACGTATGACCAATTATCCCTTGTTGCAAAAGGAGAGGAGTCAGTGTTTTTTATCTGACTGTTACTCAATTGAATAAAAAGTCTTCTACAAGTTTTAAATACTCTTCTGTTTCTTCATAGATTGGCGCGTGTCCTGAAAGTTGCATTTCTTTAAACGTTGCATTAGGGATTAACGAGGCGATTTCTTGTCCGTCTTTCGGAGGATTTAAACCGTCATACTTTCCGCTTATTACAAGTGTTGGAGCTGTTATGCTTGGTAAATCTTTCCTGAAATCAAAGTTTGTCAGGGCTTTATTGGCAGCCGCAAATTGTTCAGGGGTTAAATCTGTTTCGAAAACATCAAGGTGGTGTTGCATTATCTCTGTGTTGTAAACGAAATATTTGAGTAAAGTCAAAATAGTTTCGTGAAAATTTTTCCCCTTAATTTCTTCTGCATGTTCGCTGAACAATATTTGCACGGATGAAGTAAGTCCATTTGATTTTGGAACAGTTAATATCAGCTTTTCAATCCTTTCAGGTGCAGCAATGGCAACACCTTGTGCAATATAGCTTCCCATTGAAACACCAAGCAAATACGTTTTTTCAATATTGTAAAAATCCATAATGCTCAACACGTCATTTATGTGGTCTTGCAAAGTGTATTCCGTTGGTTTTTCGCTTTGTCCGTGTCCCCGAATGTCAAACGTAATTGTTTTGAAATGTTTAGAAAGAGGATTCGTGATGATGTCTAATTGCTGGTAGTTACCACCTAAAACGTGAATTAGCAGCAATGGTTTTCCGTTTCCCTTTGTATTTATGTTTAAATCAATACCGTTTATTTTTATTAATGCCATTTTGTAAATATATTATTATTTGACTTTGCAAGTGCCTGGTTGTGCGGTCGTATAACACTGACACTAACAACCGAGCCTATGCGCATCCTGCGGTTTGCCTTATCATTCACTGTCACTCTTTTGTCTGAACCACGATTCAATCAGATTAAATGATTCAGCAGATTCTGTTCTCTTATTTTTTCTTTCTGATTAATCTGCTTCATCCGTTTAATCCCAGTTCAGACAATTAATTGCACGTTACCACAGTCAGTAAATCTGTTATACGTTACTAACACTCAACCACCTCCCCTTCGTTGCATTTCGAGGGGAGGTGGAATTTGTAGTTTTCAAATCTTTTGATATACTTCGTTAAAAGGAACTCTCATTCTGTCTCCCCAAACTCCGTGTTCGTCTCTTATTCCGCAGGAAATAATCATATTGATTTCTGCCCCCAAAGGCAACTTCAGGATACTTTTCACTTTTCTACCATCAAAACCTTCCATCGGGCAAGTGTCGTAATTTTCATTGGCCATAGCTAACATAAACGTTTGCGCCGCCAAAGCACAGGTTTTATGAACGACGACTCTCACATCGTTTTCAGATACCTGATACGTGATTGTTCTGAAAAGTCCAATAATGTTTACAAAGAATTTTCGGACAATTCCCATAATCCCCAAAAAGCGGAAATATAAAAATGGCATTACTTTTCCATAGTATAACTGCCATCTTTTGATTCTTTTCTCTTGTTTTTCTTTTGGGCTATTTTTCAGAACATTTTGAGTTTCCAACTCCAATACTTTTTTTGCTCTTTTTCGGTACAAATCCTGCCTGGTTACGAAAACTACCATTTGTTGAGCAGTAGTCGCTGCTTCTTGGTTTAAACAAGCTACTGAAAGTTCTTTTAGAATTTCCGGATTGGTGATATGATAGAACTCCCAAAGTTGCATATTGGAACTGTTGGGAGATAAAGTTGCAAGTTCAATGCAATGTTTAACTTTTTCGGAATCAATGGGAAGATCTTTGTAGTGTCTTATTGAACGACGGTAATTTATTATTTCTTCAAAATTCATTTTTAGTTGTGTTTAGTTGTTTATAAAATTAATTTTTAACTATATTATTGTATGTTTCCAAATTTTTATTTTCCCGAAGTTCTCTACCTAACTCTTTGTATGGAATCGGTGGTGAACTTTTTAGCCCAAAGTTTTAATTCGGATAGAACTCCTTCAAGTGCTCTTCCTTTTTTGGTAAGTGCTGGTGCCTAACTACCGAGGCGAGTGTTAGCGGTTCGTTGTTTTTTCGTTTGTCGGTTCATAGTATAGCGTCACTGCACCACCACTAAAGGTTTTAGTATTTATGAGTTTAAGAATAGTCCTGTCACTTATATTTTCAAATAATGGCAAACCGCTTCCTGCTACAACAGGGTGAACACAAAGTTGGTATTCATCAATCAAATTAATTTTCATCAACTGTATAATTAAACTCCGGCTGCCAACTAAAATGTCTTTTGCCGATTGCTGTTTGAGTTCTAAAACTTCTTCTTCAATAGTTCGGTTTGCCAACCTTGCACTTCTCCATTCTACATTTTTCAACGTGTGGGAAAAAACAATTTTTGGAATGTTGTCCATTATTAAAGCAAATTCGTCAATTGCTTTGTTGCCGGTAGGATTTTTCACCACAGATTGCCAATATTCCATAAGTTGAAATGTTATCCTTCCGTATAGAACAGTGTCTGCATTACTTAACAGGTCAGCGTAATGTTGATGTATTTCATCGTCTGGAATTCCTGCTGTATGGTCGCAAAACCCGTCCAGTGTCATATTGATTGCTGCAATTACTTTTCTCATATTTTGTCATTCTGTTTACTATGGTTTGTTTTTTACAATGACTGCTACCGACCGAGGCTATGCGCACCTGCGGTTTGCGGGAGCTTCACTTTCGCAAAGCGAAAAAGTGAATTGAAAATCAGCGAAGCTAATGCGGGAGCAAATACTGCTGAGTGCATGTAAGCCTGCAGGTGAGCGTGTGTTAGCAGCTGGCTATTCGTCATTTATTTATATGTTTCTCAATGAGTTCAATTAATTTTTCAGGTTGTTCTTCGGGTATGTAATGTCCACAGAAGTCTACTGTTTCTGTCTGTACATTGGTTGATATTTTTTTCATTGCAATTCCAACTTGATCTGCCATAGCATATTTCCCTCCTATTGCCAATATTGGTATTGTCAATGTAGAATTGAATGACTTGTTTTGAGTTGAGCTTTCAGCAAATGCTCGATAGTAGTCAAAACCATTCTTCATTTTTTTCTTTCCTTTGTAAGCAGAATAATAAATTTGCAAATCAGTATCGTCTATGGCTGTCTTAATGTATGATTTCTTTGAGAAATACCACGAAAGATATTCCTTTTCTTTGCCTTCGGTCAGAAATTCGGGAATTTCATCCACTGCATGAAAATAAAATTGCCAAATCTTATTCGCATTTTCAGGTTGGAAGACAGTTGGAGAAATTAGTCCCGGAATACCTGCGTCAATAACGGTCAGTGTTATGAGTTTCGATTCAAAATGCATGGCATAAGCTACAGCGACCCAACTACCTATGTCGTGACCAACCAAATGAAATTTCTTTATTTGTAAACTATCGGTCAATCCGTTTAAGAGGGTTGCGATGTTTTTAGTGTCATAGCTTCTTGTTGTATCACTGTTGCCTAAACCAGGTAAATCAACAGCAATTACCCTGTAGTTTTTTGAAAGTTCTGGTAGTACTTTTCTCCATACATACGAGGTTTGTGGCCAACCATGTAAAAGAAGCACAGTTTCGCCTTTTCCCTGTTCATAATAGGCGATTTTTGTGTTGTCTATTGTTATTGTTTTTTCTGTAGCCATTTGTGCATTCATATTCTGATTTATCATTTAGATAAAAACTAAAATTATAATGGATATTTTATTCGTTTTTTTCATCTGTCACGTTTTTTTCAGCTTATCGCTAACGACCGAGGCTATGGGCATTTGGCGGTATGCGGGAGCAAAGACCGCTGAATGCACGTCAGCCAGCCTGTGCCCATAGGTGTTACCAGCTGGCGTTTGGTTGTGTCAATATATTTCTTCGTTGTTATTCCTCTTTTGATCTTTGAAATCGCTTATTAATATTTCCTGATCTAAACCTTTTCTGTATTTGTGAAGAATGTCAATTAGCTCAATGATACTAGATTCTTTAATAGCTTCTACATTGAAATTAGTAGTTTGGTCGTTATAGCGATTTTTATTTCCATGTTGTTTTATTAAATCATCAATGTTTTCAGGTATGAAAAATTGTGACTTATCAACAAGATGTTTATTGAATTCATTTATATAAATTCCAATACCTGCAAAGTCAAAGTCGCCAAAATGTAAGTAATTGTTAGGAATAACCTTTAGCCATTTTATTAAGTCTTTACTTTGATTCTGTGGATACCGACATACAAATAGTGGATTGATATTTTTGAATAGATACTTTTGTCTACCAATGTGTCTGAAGTTTTCAGGATTTTCTATTCCAACAATCGTAATATTGGGAGCTGGAATAAACTTCTCAAAATCATAAATGAATTGGAAAGTACCTTCGACAGGATTGATAATGATTTGTTTATTATTTAGTGTTCCCTGAATTGGGTTGAAACAGTTCACTAAAAAGCCTTTAAATGTCCTTACCTTGCGTAGTTTTGAATCAGATGAAACCGAAACTAACTCGTTTCGTGTAATGTTCTCTTTTTGCAATAAATCAATAAAGTCTGAAAGATTGGTTATTGAATAAATATTTTTTAAATAGATATTTAATGCATTATTATCTTGCAATCTCAGTGTTTTCTTTATACGTCCATTCCTTTCGAGTATTCCTTCTAAAACTAATTCTTCAATCAAAAAATGTTTGGCAGAACTAGAAGGAATTGTTTCTCCTTTTGAAAGCAACAATAACTTTTGAGCTATATGAATTGGGATACTCATTAAAATTGATTTTCTATGGTTGGAATTTTTCTTACAAGCCTCTTTATACTAGTAACATTTTTATTATCTTTAGCTAATAAATAAGTATATCGGTAATCTGTTGCATTGTATGAAGTAGGTGAACTGTTTATCAAGAGAATGTTTCTATCATTCGCAAACTTCAAGATTCCCTTAACATTGTTTGGGTGAAGTTTGCCAATTTCATCCATCATGCAATGTAATCGAAAGTCGTCTTTATGTTTTTTTGCTGCTCTTTCTTTAAATACATTCAACAACATGATATTTATCATGGCTTTAACTAATACATCTGTACCATCTGATCCAACATTTGATAGCTTTTCAACCCAATCTGTGTCGTTGTCATTTTCAACAATTCTGAATTGGAGCTCAAACGAGTCAGAGAGAGTTATTTCTTTTTCTTTATAGGTCGCCATTTCTTTTATTAACTGTTTTAATAGTGAAATAGCCTTTTCATTTTTACTGGTTTGTCCTTCTTGAGAAAATAGATTTGGAGTTCCTAAATTAAAAGTATTTTCATCATTGAATTTTCTTATTTCAACCAGTAATTGAAAAATCTTATTTGCACTAGTTACAGTTCTTAGCTCCATGCTTTTAATAGCTTGAACAAATTTTCTTGCTACAAAGTCTTTATTTATTTCACTGATAACTCCGTGTATTTCTCCTTCTTTTGACTCCAAATCCCCAGTTTCTTTTCCAATCTGTCTAATTATGTGTGCAAATCTTTCCTCAACTCGTTTCTTATATTCACTAATTTTATCTTCTTCAATAAACTCTTTCAATAATTCGGCAAACTCAATATAATCATATCTTTCATTGAATTTGGTTTTAAAACTAAAAATATTATTTTCATTGAAATTACCCGTGAATTTATTGATTGCTTCCTGCAATTCAATGTATCGCTTATTTATATCCCTTTCAGTGATATTGATTTCATCAATTATTGCATCACATCTATCATCCGTTTTATTCTCATTATTAAAATCATTTATGTAATTCTCAAGTGAGTAAAATACATCTGTTTTCTTGAATCTCTCAAATGCAGTCAAATCATCTTCAATTTTCTGTATTGAAATTTTAATTGCACCTATTTCGTTCTTTAGCTGCTCAATTTCTTGTAAATATTTTAGTTGCTGTTGTTTATGTTTGGTATTGTCAGAATCTAATTTATTTTCAAATTGGGTTTTCTTAAATTTAAACTCATCTTCTTTTTCAAACAACTGTTCCTTGTCATACTTATATCTTTCCACAAGAGAATTATTCTGTTCAATAAATTTAAATTCATCGGTGATTTGAATAATTCTATTTTCAATAACTTCTAATTGAGTTGTATTTACTCCTTTATTTTCTAGTTCTTGTTTTTGTTGATCCTTTATGTTAACTTCTTTTTGTTCTATTTCATTTTTGTAAATTTGAACTTCCAAGTCTATTCTATTAATTATGTCTGATAGATTTTGCTGTTCAGATTTCAGTTTACTATCTTTTTCCTTCTTCTTATTATCAAGTGATTTATTAATATTTGATTCAATCTTACTCACTTCCTCAATAGCTTTGATTTCTTCTTCTGAGTATTTTGATATATCATCCCTAATTTTGTCCAAAGCTTCTTTTTTCTCTGTTTCAGCTTTAATTTTAAAATCAGAAAGTTGAATCTTTTTTTCTTCAAGTTTTAATTTATTTTGGTCTCTTTTATATTCGTTATTTTGGACATCTTCTTTAAGTACTTTAATTTTGGGAGTAAATCTTTTTCTTAGCTTCTCTATGTTTTCAATTAATTGAGAATCAAAGTCAGCAATAGATTGTAATACAAATTGAATTCTATTGTTAAGTTCTTCTTTGTCTCTTTCATAATCCGCAATTGTTTTCACCTCTTTACTTATTTCACTCGTATCAATGCTGATACCATAGAAACTTAATTCTCCATTTGATATTTTCTGAGGATTTAAATCAGATTTAAATAAAACATTTTCTTCATCGATTACTTTACCAATCGTTTTATCCCAATCAGGAATTTGTTCATTCAACCAGCCATATAGTGAATCTTTGTTGTTATCAATCTTGTTGTTAATTGCTAAAATACTGCCCTGATAGTTCTTTTGCAAGTCATTTTGCTTCTCAATATCTCTAGCGTGAATTGCTTTTAATGATGATTCTTCTAATTCCCACTCTTTTTGAATATTTTTAATTTTTTCTGGTACTTGTTGAATGTCGTTCTCTGCTTTGACGATAGAAGCAGTCAAAGAAGCTATTTCCAATTTGTAAGCTTCAATTTCAGTGTCATAAAACCGTTTATTATTAACTTCTGATTGTTTTATTTTAAGTTTGATGATAGCTTCAGTCTTTTCTTTGACTAAACTATTTGCAAGTTCGAGTTCGGCTTTATGTTGTTTCCTTATCTCCTCAAAAAGTAATTCATATTCACGAGTAAGTTTTTCCTTAGTTTGAAACAAGGTTTCTTTGGCGTTATTTATTTCAGATTGTTTACTATTTTCAAACTCTTTTAATTGATTTGTCAATTGGCTTAATAAAGCATCATAACGTTGCTTGATTTCAAGAAAATTTGAAGTAAGAATTTCATTCTCCTTAGTTAGATTCTTCTTTTCAAGTTCTAATAAACCTTTTTTTGAAACTCTCTCAAGAATTGTATCAACTTTTAATACGTCATATTCAACACGTTTAGTTTTTATTTCATCTAGTTTACCTTTAAATAATCCGATTTGTTCTTGGGACTTTTCTTTCTTTTTCTCAAATACTCCGTCAAGTTCTTTTAGCTTAGCATTAACCTTGGCTCTTTTAACTTCTACAGCTTCTAATTTCTCTTTAAGCTTTGGTTGTTGATCTTTTACCTTGTTAAATGCCCAGCCTAGCTGGTATGCTAATTCCGTTTCATTTTTCTCTAAATACTTTAAACGAGAATAAAGCTTTGAAACATTTTCTGCTTGTTTCTCAACTAAGTTTTCACCATTTTTGTTTCTATCTGTCCATCTTTTAATATCATTCAGATTTGGTTCAAAATCTTTAAGATGATTATGCGAATATGTTGTAAGGTCAATTTTGATATCTTCCTCATTCAAAGATTTAATAATTGTTTCTTTGACAAACTCAGCACTTAAATTGGTATTTAAGAACACGTTTGTAATTGTTCTCGGAATATTCTGAAATTGTTTACTTTCAAGTATTGCATACTTACGAAACTCGTTTGATAAACCTTTGTTGTTACCATAAAGAATGTTTCTATATTCTTCGTAACTGTGAATTATTTTTGTGTAGAAAATATATTTTCCGAATGCCTCTCTGGTTTTCTCCCAAGTTTCAAATGCCCGTCCTTCATTATCAATAAAATGATTCTTGTCGAACGCTGAATTAAAAAATCTAAAAGCAACTCTCCCTTGAGATTTAAATGCAAGTACGCAGAATAGTCCATTCTCAGTTTGTACTTCATAAATAATATATGAGTTTTGATATGGAAAGTAATATTCATCAAATGTCTTTTTCTCTTTCGCAATACCAAGTTTAATCTTGTCTGCATTGTAAAAGAAAAGCACTGCTCTTAACAAAGTGCTTTTACCTACACCTTGAGTACCAATAAGGTGAACATTCCCATCAAGATTGACTTCTGCATATTTGATAGATTTGTCTGCGCTATTAATGAAGATTATTTTATTCAGGTATCTCATTTTTTACTTCCTCAGGAATATTGATGGTTAATATAAGTTGCTCTAAGTACTTGAAGGATGCTAACACTTTGTATTGATGTGTTATTTCATTCTCTAATTCAATGAAAGAATCTGTTATTAGTATTGATAATATCTTATCAATTATTTCTTGATACTTTTCTTTTCCTGTATATTTCTTGAGACTTTCTAATTTAGTTTCTAACTCGGCATCAATTTTGACTCTACCAAGAATATCTGAAGGAGTGAAGCGATATCCAGAACTAAAAGAGTTATCATAGTTCTTTAAAAAATCTATTATGTCAATCCATTTAAAAGCAGCTTCAATTTTTCGCTCAAGGTCTGCTTTAGTTTCTACTCTGCTGAAATAAAAATATTCCTCACCTTTCTCTAATGTAAAATCAATACAGCGAAAGTAATCATATAGATTTTCATAATTTTGTTCTTCTTCAATAACTGCATAAAGTTTTCTAATATCTGCGTTACTGCTATTTGAACTAATAAACTGACCCTTACTTAGGGTTTCAAATATCTTTGACGTTTGAGGGGGTACTTCCATAGTATTATTCTATTTTGGATAAACCATTGCAAATTCAATTTCTTTATTTTCTTGAAAAGTTTGTGTAATTTCAAAATTAGTTTCATATTGTGAAATCATCTGACAGTAAATTGTAACTCTTTCGTCAAACGAAACCACTTTTGAAAAGTTATAATTTAGGATAAATTCAAATAGGTTGTAACTAGATGCTATAAACCCATTTTTCACTTCCTCAAGATTGATTTGTATTTCTTCTTCAAGTTGAGTCTCTAGATACTCATTTGATATTTTATCTGCTATTGGTCGTTTTAGGTTTATGCCAATATTTACATTTTTGGCAACTTTTACAATGCTTAAAAATGCATCTTCATCTGATTGTAGATAATCAAGTGAAAGCTTTAAAGGATATGATGGGTTTCGCTCAAAAATTACTGAATTATTTTGATATAAAAGTGAATCAATGTCTGTTGAAGTTTGAAGTATAAACTGATCTTTTAAATACTTTATTAATCGTAACTTCTCGATGACATTGCTTTGATATTTAATCTGATTGAGAAAGTCAATAATCTGTTTCTCGATATCAATTAAGTTATGAGTACATTTTCCTAGCTGAATTCTCAGAATAATAATAATTCTATTCAGTTCTTCATCTAATGCCGATTTGAAAAATGTCAATTCATCTTCTGATACAAGTCTTTCAGTTTGCTCAATTAAAGCGGAGATATCCTTTCTTTTTTTATCAAGGTTTTCAAGTTTTGATTTTTTGATTTTATAGTTTGGTTCATTTTTAAATGTAGTTTCAATATTTCGTTTCAAATCAACAACATTTCGCAACGTTATAATTCCTAATTTGCGTAAAGCGTTTTTGATAACCCGTAAATAATTATATTTCCTCTGTTCATTTGATTCTGAAAAATAATATATTACATTTTGTCTTACATTTTGAATGTTTTCGTTTATATACGAAGTGTTTATCTCTTCGTTAACTTCTAAAACCTGTTCAAAGAATTGCAAAAACTGGTCATCTATCTCAAGGAAATTCCCATTTTGTCGAATTACTGAACGGTCAACTAAGTATTGTATTCTACCATCTTGATTGTCAACTAAGTCAAGTGCATATTCGTATTTATAAGACAAAGATTTCCGCATTTTAAACATTTCCGTAAGAAGTTTCTGCTCTCGATTTAGAGCAGTAATCAATTCTTTTATATTTGAAAATGTATTCATATTGTTTCTTTTTTCTGAACGTTCAACAGTTCATTCAATTTTCGTCTTTCTTTTTTTTTCGCTTGCTGCTAACGACCGAGGCTATGCGCACCTGCGGTTTGCGGGAGCATTCACTTTCGCAAAGCGAAAAAGTGAATGCGGGAGCAAATACTGCTAAGTGCAATTCAGCCAGCAGGTGAGCATAGGCGTGTGTTAGCTGCTGGTTTTTGTGTTTTCAGTTTATTTTAAAGTTAAGTTGTTATTGAAATTCTCATCAGGACAAAACATATCCTATCCGTTTACCAACAACAACTTTCTAACTAAATTTATTCAATTATTCCAGCATTCTTAAGTCGTCTTTTTACAATGTCATCGTTTACCTCTATTCTTCTTCTGATATATTCTGTAGATTCTAAATCAATTTCGTATTTTTCATAATCATTTTGTGCAAATACTTTTTTAGCAGTTAAAAATTTGACTGATTTTATTGAGCGAATACCCCAACTTCCTCCAGCTCCATATCCTTGTGGGACAAGTATTACAAAATACTTACGGTCTTTCTTTCTGACAGCTAAAATTGGACCAGCAAAATAATAGAATATTATGAAATTTTTATTTTCAATGTGATCAACGTTTTTCTTATATATATTAATATCTTCGTAATTT
>Ga0209123_1000288_pt1 | contig 71584 bp, 82 predicted proteins | sample BarGraIncu00431A_FD_184500 | JGI IMG/M metagenome (GOLD analysis project Ga0209123, IMG submission 184500) | Arctic peat soil microbial communities from Barrow, Alaska, USA - Barrow Graham LP Incubations 004-31A (SPAdes) (version 2) | ecosystem: Environmental > Terrestrial > Soil > Wetlands >... | reverse complement strand
GTGTCTACAATGAATTAGAACAAGAAGGCTTTATTACAAGTCAGGTGGGCATTGGCACTTTTATTTCCGCTGGTAATTTAGAATTACTTCGTGACTCTAAACGGCGTATTGTCGAACAAAAAATGCAGGACTTAATTGTAGCAGCAAAAACGTTGAAAATTTCTAAAGAAGAATTAAATGAAATGATGAATATTTTATATGAGGAGAATGAACAATGAGAAATGTATTAGAAGTATCAGGATTAAATAAATCTTATGATAAATTTTCCCTTTCCGATGTTAGTTTTTCTTTACAGGAAGATTGTATTGCAGGTTTTATAGGTATCAACGGCTCAGGTAAGACAACCACTATACGGTCCATTCTTGGTCTTGCAATGAGAAATGCTGGTACTGTCAAATTCTTCGGAAAGGATATGGATAAGCATGCGTATGAACTAAAAAATCGTATTGGATTTGTGCTAGATGATGGCTGCTTTTATGATGATTTGACAATGAAAGAAATGAAAAGCATTATTGCGCCTGCATATTCCAGTTGGAATGAACGTGATTACAAAACCTATATGGAACGTTTTACGCTAAGTCCACGCCAGAAAATTTCAACACTTTCAAAAGGTATGCGTATGAAGTTCGCATTGATTTTGGCACTTTCCCATCAGGCAGACTTACTTATTATGGACGAACCTACAAGTGGACTTGACCCATTAATTCGAAGCGAGTTCATGGATATCTTGACAGATTATATGAAACAAGGTGGCAAAAGTGTTTTCTTTTCAACGCACATCACTTCTGATCTTGATAAAATTGCAGATATGATAATTCTTATAAACAATGGCAAGATTTTGTTCAACGAGGAAAAGGATACATTGATTGATACCCATCGATTAATAAAAGGTGATAACAATAATTTGAACGCCCAAACCAGAAAACTGTTCTTAAATATTCGAGAAACAGGATTTGGATTTACAGGCATCACCAATAAATTATCTCAAGTGCAAAAAAGCATGAAAGATATATTGGTCGAAAGACCTACCATAGAAGATATTATGCTCGGTTATATCGAAGGAGGGGGAAAATAATGCTGTTACATCTTGTTAAAAAAGACTTCTTACTTGTAAAGAAATATTTGCCACTTTTTGTCGTTTTACCATTTGTTGTGCCCGTTATAATAATGATACAAGTATCCCAACTTTTGGGGCTTAGTGCTTTTGTGATATCTGTAATTTATGATGTGTTTATGTTGTACCAATATGTTGTGATGGCAGAAATGAAATATCCTAAAGCAGAAGCTCTGCTATGTGCTACGCCATACTCTCGCAGTACTCTTGTAAAAGCAAGATACGCTTTTCTCCTATTGATCTTTGCTTATTGCTGCGTGGCATACAACGTATTAGCACTGATTTTTGCCAAAATTGAATTTCTTACTCCATCCAGCTACCTTATTACTCTGCTGATTTCAGTAATCCTATTTGGCGTATATGCACCGGTGCAATATAAATTGGGCGTTGAAAAAACAAAGTATTTCTTCATGATAGTAGTCATGGGAACGCCATTTTCAATACCTTTATTAATAAAAGCTAATATCAAAATCGATTTTACGGGATTCTCTGCAATGCCTATGTTTCTCCAGTACCTAATTCCGATTGTGGCTATAATTGCTATTCTCTTTATTTCTATGAACGTATCTATAAAAATTTACTCAAAGAAAGAATTGCTGTAACTGATGCAAAACTTATTCATTTTGAGAAAGGAACGATAACTATGCAAGCTTTACCAATCCCAGTAGTAATATTGTGTGTGCTGTTTCCATTTGTGTATTTGACTTATAAGCACTTTAAAGGAAATACAAAAAAATAAAACTGGAAATTTGACTGGGCACATGTGCTTTATTGTGTTACATTCACTATAAAAAATGTTATCTTGAACACAACAAAAGAACTAGCTGAATTAATCAACTAGTTCTTTACTATTCAAATACAATTTTTTTAAATCAAATAAATTATAAGACCTAACTAATATTTATTATATTAGAAATTATATTATCTGAAATGGAGTAAATAATATCAATATCATATTTTCTACCTAACTTTGGCACCCAATATCTACCATGAGCTAACCAATTTCGATAATTTAAAGCGCTTTTGTAGTCGTTTATAATATGTTTTAATTCTGGATAAGAGTCTATCCAGGTTTTTAGGATGCATTCATCAAGTGGAGGTCTACCGCCTTTTTTTTTATATATATTAAACCAATTAATAATGTCAACAATATCTTGACTGCCTCTTGAATTTAATATTTTAGATATCATTCTATTATGCTCAACAGAGCATCCGAAAAGGAATCACTATTTAATGTTAAAAACTTTATATTTGGAAGTGGTGTAGACATCTTCCAAACCAATTTTTCTTTAGTTGTATTTTCAGTTTTTATGGGTGTTTCATTTTTTATTGTCATGGTAATTTTAAATCCTTGTGCATTTTCACCCACTAGCAGAAATTTTGTTACTCCATTTTTTCCATTCATGTCTATTCTTCCACGGGCTCCAACTAATAAAGTGCCAATCGGTTCAAAAAATACTTTTTCACCTGAAATATAAATATACATTGCTCTTGTATCATATTTTCCGATATGGTCTTCTTGCAAAGTAATATTCTTAAATTCTATTAGAACTTGTTTTTTATCTATAAATGGTTTAAGCCATTGTTCAACATCAGAATAAAAAATCTCTACTGACTGTAACCAAGAATTTTTTTGAGCTTCCCAATCTATGCTATTTTCTTTAGATTCTTTTTCTGTATTTTCATTTAAAAAATCCTCTAGGTTTTTACTGCTCATATATATCCTCCTTATGTTTTGGTTTAATATAACTATTATAATGTTTAACTACTTTATATAAAATTATAACATATTTTTATTGTATAAATGGTAATGGCAGCTAAATAGGTGTTTATATCAATTTGTTTTATTATATCTAACTCTACAGGTACAACCAGTTATGTTAGGGGTAGCGCCAACATTTCCGATAAAACCCACTTTAAGACATAAAATGGATATAAAACCTGGCTTTTGCCTACGTTAAGCAAATAATATTTAAAAATAAGTACCATAAAGGTTATATTAGAGTTGTTTTGATACTTTGTTTTTGGTAATAATTTTGGTACTGCATATTACGTATAAATTGACTATTTCTAAGGTTTATATTTAAGTACCGAAAACGACCGTTTATAGAACGATAGTATCAAATAAAAAAACAAGAGTAATTCAACTCTTCTTTATGAAGAATAAATGAACTATGCGTATCAAACACCAATAATAGTTTTAAAAAAATGTTGACTCTAACATCATGTCATAGTGTAATATAAAAATAGAGTTTGAAGATATAAACTAAAACTCATAGCTGGCAGAGTATTAGGCATTATTGACAGCTCTAAAATCATATTTGGAGGGAATAGCCATGAGAACAGTAAAACAAGTTTCGGATCTGACAGGGATAAGTGTGCGCATGCTGCATTATTATGATGAAATAGGATTGTTAAAGCCAAGTGCAGTTACAGAGTTAGGTTACAGGCTTTATGACGATAAAGCTCTTGAGACCTTACAGCAGATTTTATTTTTTAAAGAACTTGATATACCACTAAAAGAAGTTAAAGAAATCATGATTAGTCCCTATTTTAATAAAATGCAGGCTCTGGAAAATCAAAAAAAACTGCTGATTTTAAAACGAGATAGATTGAATGGTTTGATAGGGCTTATAAATAAAACCTTAAAAGGAGATAATACCATGAGCTTTAAAGAATTTGATATGACGAAATATTATAATGTATGGATAGAATTTAAGAAAGAAAATAAAGATAGAGTAATTAAGACTTGGGGAAGTATAGATAAATTTGATGAAATGATTGAACACATGAAAGCTAATGAAACTGAACTTGCTAAAAACGCTATAAAACTGTATGGAAGTATAGAAAAATGTGCTGAAGCTACGAGGAAAGATTTAAATAATGACAGGTTAATAACTATGGGAGAAAAATATGATGAGTTTAAAAAGGATTTCCTTCACTATAATCATCCTGTATTAAAGGAATTATACAAAAATCTTACAATTGATTTAAGTAAAGATCCTTCTTCAAATGAAATTCAGCAAATTGCTAAAGAAATAACAGATACTGTTAAAAAAGATTATGAAATTTTTAAAATGGATAGAGGCGATAACCATTGGTACCATATGATGGCCATGACAGATCCTAAGTGGATAGAAGCAGTAGATAATAAATACGAAAAAGGTGCAGCTAAATTTATTAAAGAAGTTTTTAAAATTTATTTGAGAGATAAGCAGCCTAAATTAGATAGATTATATGAAAAGCTTGCAGCTGACGTAAGTAAAGATTCTACTTCAAAAGAGATTCAACAAATTGTTGAAGAAATAGCGGATACAACTAAAAGGAATTATGAACATTATAAAATAGATATGGAAATAAACTATAAGGCTTTTTTATCCAACATGGCTGATATTTATTTATCAGGTGCCAATAAAGATATGAATGTTGTAGATAAGAAATATGGGAATGGCGCAGCTAAATTTATTGGAGAATCTCTAAAATTTTATTCTGAAAATAATAAGTAATGAATTAAAATGGGATGTTAAGCAGATGATAATAGATTAAATACTCAATATGACATATCATAAAAAAAGCACTAGTAGAGTGCTTTTTAGTTCTACTATTCCGTAATAACTTATACCATTGCATATACGGATTCACTATTGCTTAACGGGGACGAATTATTAAAAAACCATACATTTTATTCCTTAGCGTGGGTTTTGTCGAAAATGTTGGCTACACCCCTTAATGTGGTAATTCTTTTTCTTTGTTGGTTATTATTAAGTCCTTATAAACAAATATAATAGTAATAACACACCCTAATACAGCAAAGCCCACAAAGAAAACTTCATTATTTGTAAACTTTTCTATAATAGGCATTCCTACAAAAAAATAAGTTATAATTATAGGGTATACTAATTTTCGCAGTTTTTGAGTTTTTATAAATTCAAAGGTGCTACTAATAATTAAAAGCATTGTAATTATTGTTAACATGGCTGTTGGTAATTCCATTTGCATAAACATCATTATACATCCAGCCACACCAACAACAAATAAAAGTATTTCTAGTATCATTGTTATTGATTTGAATTTCATAAATAACATCTCCATCCTAAAGCATTATTAAATATATATATATGATGGCATAAATAATGTATTCTTATAATTATCTATGTCTTTCTTAAGGCTAATTTGTTTACAATTGTACTTGCGCTTTTAGCTTATTTGCTTATTTTGTAATCTACATGGCATTTATGGGTAAATATCATAAAGAAATGTAGAAAATCAATATTGTTTTAATTTAAAAATAGTAACTGGCATTCAACATAATTACAATTGGAAAATTTAATAGGAAGTTCATTAATTTGTCACGTAAGTGCCTTAATACAAGTCTATATTTATAGTAATGAGAATGTAGAATTCTTAACTTAATTTTAAGGAGGTATTTATATGTTAAAGAATAAATTTTATAGTAAATTACTTGTAGCGGGTATTACAGGGACTTTAATAATTTCAACTAGTCTTATAGCATTTGCATCATCTTCCAAACCCACTACTACACCAAAAACTAACATAAGTGCTAAGTCATTTGGAGGACCTCAAGGGCAGAAAGGAGATATGCAAAGGGGGAATCCATTAGCATCTGTACTAAAAGCACAAGTTACTGCTGGAGTTATAACTCAAGCTGAATCTAATAAAGTGACAGCCTATCTAAAGACTAAAGAAGCTGCTAAAAAAGCTGAAATGATAGCACAAAAGGCAAAATTAGACGCTATGACTGATGCTCAAAGAGAAGCTTATATGAAAGCTAATATACCAGCGCAAGAAAATATATTTGCTGATCTTGTAACTGCTGATATCTTGACTCAAACACAAGTAGATAAAATAAAGGCTTCAATGCCCCAAAGGCCTCAAAATGAAGAATTTAATGGACAAAAACCAGCAGTATCAACTACAACTAGTGCTTCTGTTACTAAGTAGTAAATATATATAAGCAGTTAGAAAACATCTTCTAACTGCTTTTTATTCTGTTTTATAATGTTCATTAAAAGTATTTTTAATACTTATTTAGAATTTTTTACATGGTATATTACAAATTATAGGAGCTGATTGATTTTGAAATTAAAAACAGCAACACTAATTGCTTCAATTGGGACATTTTTAATGCTATTATCTGAAATTTATTATACTTTTGTAGGCGCAAGTGGAATAGGTAAAGTGTTTGGGTTTTTTTATTTGTTTGGAATAGCATCTTTGTTTATATTTTTTATAACATTATATTCAAATCAAAGTGAGAAATAATATATGGGTAACCTTTATAAAATATTAGAAATTAAAAAAGAAAAGACAGATAAGAATATTGTGATAAATATCAAAAAAAATCCAATAGGAACTACACTAAAATTAGTAGGCCGGATTATAATGGTTGTAGGTATATTGGCAGGGTTACTTATTGGGTCATTATTAACAGTGCCTGCACCTCCTTTAAACTGGGCATATGGATTAACAATTATGGTATCTTCATTTATAAGTGGCCTTTTATTTATTGGGTTTGGAGAGATAATAATTTTATTAAATGATATTAAATATAATACAAATAAACTATAACAACTTAAAAACTAATGAAGCAACTCAATATTAATTGAGTTGCTTTATAAACTTTTCCTCAAAACTAGCTGCAACCATTGGTTTTCCAATTAAATAGCCCTGACCAAAATCACAATTCTTTTCGCAAAGTATTTTTAATTGCTCTTTTGTTTCAATACCTTCAGCAATAACCTTAAGATTCAAACTATGAGCCATAGCTATAATCGCTGTTACAATTGCTTCATTTTCTTTATTTCTAGTTAATTCTCTCACAAAGGAAAGATCAATTTTTAATGTATCAATAGGATATTTACTAAGGTAACTCATAGACGAATATCCAGTGCCGAAATCATCAATAGATATTTCAATTCCAAGCTCTTTAATTTGGCGTAATTTAGATAAAATTTCACTAGAATTTTGAAGAGCAATATTTTCAGTAATCTCAAACTCTATATACTTAGCATCTAGTTTTGTTTCTATAAGACTGTCTTTTATAAATGGGACTAAATTGTTTTGTAAAAACTGAAGTGGAGAAACATTAATCGAAAACCGCATATCGCTTATGTTATAATTATCACTCCAATATTTAATCTGTTTAAATGAATTTTTAATAATCCATTCTCCAATTGGTATAATTAAACCAGTTTCCTCTGCTAACGATATAAAAACCCCTGGTAAAACAAGTCCCATCTCAGGATTAAACCATCTTAATAATGTTTCACCACCAATTATTTTTAAGGTGATTATATCAAATTTAGGTTGAAAATAAAGTTGGAATTCATCTTTTTCGAGAGCAATATTGAGATTACTTACCATTTCTAAACGGTTAATAATCTCGTTATTATTTATTCTCTTAAAAAAACAATATCTATTTTTCCCCTGTTTCTTAGCTTCATACATTGCAATATCGGAGTTTTTCATCAAACTTTCTATGTTTTCTCCGTCATCTGGATAAACAGCAATCCCTATACTTGTCGAAATCATCAAGTCATAATCATTTAGTTTTACGGATGTTCTAAAAGAATCAATAATATGTTGGGCGATTTCACTAACAAATACGACATCCTTTATATCTTTTAAGATAATCATAAACTCATCTCCACCAAGGCGTGCAATAATATCACTAGGTCTAACAACAACTTGCAGACGTTTTCCAATCTCCATTAAAAGGATATCCCCCATGCTATGGCCCAAAGAATCATTAATATGCTTAAAATTATCTAAATCCAAGAATACAATAGCAAATTTATGATGGAGGGATATTAGATTTGGAATGGATTCATTTATACTGACTCTATTTTCAAGCCCTGTAAGTGGATCGTGATATGAAAGATGACTTAACGTCTCTATATTATTATTTATTGCTATTTCCGCTTTTAGAATATTTTTAATGGGAAAATAATACAATACATAAGCAACGCCTATACCTAAGGATAAAAAGAATAAAAATAAAATTCCAGTGTCTAGTAGTACCCTATCAGAAATTTTATCTACTTCAACATAACCATACAGTATATTGTTATAAATAATATCACTGCGCCCAATTGTCTTAAAAATAGATTTTGTAGAAAAGATTTCACGCTTAATTATCCCGCCATTAGCATCATAAATTCTAATTTGACTAATAAGGTCTTTGTCTATCGAAGTGTAAACCTCAGTAAATTTTTCAACAGAAAATCTCCATAATTCTGGGTTTTCCTTAACTGTCTCAGTAAGCAATTGCGTAGGTTGTTTGCTAAGGTCATTCACAATTGTTTTTTCTTTCGACCAACTTAACAAGAAAAAGCTTATTGGCATAGAAAATGAAATGATAATTCCAGTTAAGATTACTAACGGAAGCATTTTCTTTGTGAATTCTATAGTTAAATTAACCTTTTTGCTCAATTCGAATCATCGCCGATCATTGGAATGCAATTATTTTTAGACATTATATTCTGCCCTTCTGGAGAAAATACAAAGTCTAAGAACTTTTTCCCTTGATCAGAAAAAGGTTCCTTATATGAAAAGTATAAATCCTTGTAAAATGGATATTTCCCATTTTTAATATTATCAAGAGTCGGAGGTATACCATTGATTTTTAAGGGCTTAATATTCAGTTTTAATGCTGTGGTTAAATTGGTTATACCAAAGGAATCGTTAGTATTTGCAATTGCCGTCGCTTCTTCAATATCTGAGTAATGAATAGCCCATCTTTTTACTTTCATAGATTCATTAAATGCTTGTTTAAAATTGGGTATTTTATCTTCTAATATTTTAGTGGAACTATCTCCATCTTCACGTGATAAAACTATGATCATTTCCCCATTTTTCCATTTGTTTTTGGTGCCCTTATAAATTTTCACTAAATCATCAGATGTAATATTTTCATCGGGTACTTCAAAATTGACTCCCAATACAATTGCAATACGCGCGTATTTTTTTTGTATTAAACCTACTTTTTTTTCACCTTGGCTCAATGGGCGGGAAATTAAACCTATATCCAATTGATTAGCCTTCAAAGCCTTAATTGCACCTTCTGTACCGATACTATTGGCCATTTTCAACTTTATACCAGTTTTCTTTGCATACTCATCTATTAATTTCTGAGTTATAGGCAAATTAGAGCCAGACCCAGCAATTGTTAAAGTTACAGCATTTTTAGATGGTATTGATTTTGCTTGCTTAATATTAGAACTAGAATCCGATTTCGAAGAGAATGAACAACCCGTTATAGATAACAATAAAACTATGATACAACAGAATAAACCTCTTTTCTTTATCATATAAATAATCCACCTCATAATAAACATATTTTCAAGTGATTTTATGCGTTATTTAAAATTTATAAATGATTAATTTGTTTCAATTTTTAAATAAATAAATAATAATACAAACTTAGTATATTCTTCATAAAATTACATTATCCTTTATTTTCATCCATTTTTTTTATGATTTATAGGGAAAATAAGTGTAAATTTTACATATTATCTGTATACCTGAAAAAAACTAAAAACATTTAACTTGTTTATATTTATTGTTAATCATCACAGTCCACATAATTTTTTGTATTATATAATAAGGATACTTTATTTTACAACTCAATTTATTCGCTTGATTATTAGGTTATTTCATTAATTATAATCATTTATTGTAGGAGGGAATTATGTGAAAACAAAATTCTCTAAAAAAATTATAACTTATGTATTATTAACCTTTTTATATGTAATAATATATTTATTTATATATAAATATATTGGCATTTCAACAGTTATATGGACTTTTGTATTTTTAATATTTTTAAATGTGATTAAGAAAAATAGGCTAATCCAATCTCAATATGATGAAATTAAAATCGCAAATAATATACTAAAAATTCAAATCAATGAATTAACGAAAATTAAAAATAAATTAGAGCACCTATCGAGTGTAGACGAACTAACAGGCTTAAATAACAGGAGAAGCTTTGATAAACATTTTGTTGAATTTTGGACAAAAGCAGTAGTAAACTCCCAATACTTGTCCATTATTTTCATTGATATTGATTTTTTCAAGCAATACAACGATGTATATGGCCATTTAGAAGGTGATAAGTGTTTAAAGAATGTAGGCAGGGAAATTTCCCAGCATACTGCAAAAGACGCTTTTTCTGCTAGATTTGGTGGTGAAGAATTCATTATAATTATAGATAATAAAACCCTTGAAGAAACTCTAATAGTGGCAGAACATCTACGCACCTCTATAGAGTCATTGAAAATAGAGCTCAGCACTATAACGTTGCCTTATTTAACTGTAAGTATTGGGGTTTCTACAGTGATTGCAAATAACTCAATTAAGAGTACAAAGCTTATTGAGATGGCAGATAATGCCCTTTATAGAGCAAAACTCAACGGAAGAAACCGTACCGAAAGCAACCCACCTTGCTGTTAGGATAATAAACTAACCTTCAATAGATTGTGCAAAAAAGCCACAGGACAGTATTTACCATTTTATATTTTTAATAAAGATAAAATGGTATTCCCAGCTTGCGGCTTTTTGACGTACAATAGGAAAATTAAAATATATAAGAGTAAAATACTTATACATTGGTTAAAATTAATATGTATGGTCTATTACAGTAAATGGTGTTGGAGGTATAAATGAAAAATGAAGCTATTTCCGAAAGACAAGCAATAGTAATAATAATACTTTTCCTACTTGGAAACTCTCTTTTGCTAGGATCTGGGAATCAAGCAAAACAAGATGCGTGGATTGCAGTAATTATTGCTATCCCATTTTCTATTATATTGGCACTTATGTTTTCTAGAATATTATCTTTATATCCTGGAAAAGATTTATTTGATATATTTCAACTCGTTATGGGCAAGTTCATAGGTAAAATATTAAGTATATTAATGATATGGTTTTTCTTTCATGATGCCGCCCTAATTTTTAGAGTCATAGGAGACTTTACTAATACTTTAGTATTTCCTGATACACCAGTTATAATGCCATTGATTTTTTTTGCTATGCTTGTTATATGGAGTTTAAAAGCAGGTATTGAGGTCTTAGGAAGATGGGCTGAGTTTTTCGCTTGGGTTGTAATTTTAATAGTTATATTTGTGCCTGTATTATCAATTCCACAAATGGATATTAGCAGATTGAAACCAATACTAAATGGGGTAACACCCGTATTAAAAGGTGCTTTCGCAAGTTTCACTTATCCATTTGCTCAAATCGTAGTTTTTACAATGATATTTTCCAATATATCTAAAGTTAAAAATCACAAAAAAACATTTATAGTAAGCATACTCATAGGTGGAGGACTTATAGTTCTAACAGTGTTAAGAAATCTTTTAGTATTAGGTAATGATACCTTATATAGATTATATTTTCATTCCACAATGGCAGTAAGCCTTATTAGCCTTGGTTTGCTTGAAAGACTTGAAATGACAGTAATTATTGTATTTTTAGTGTGTGCATTTGTTAAAGTAAGTATAGCTACTTTTGCAGTTTGTAATGGAATTTCAAAAGTTTTTGGGTTTACTGATTACAAATTTATTGCAACACCGGTAGTATTTCTTATGTTAAGCTTCTCTTTTTTTGTTACCAAAAGCACCATGGAAATGAATTTCTTCCTTTCGGATATATGGCCATATTATGCCTTTGTTTTTGAAGTTATAATACCTTTAGTTATTTTCATTGTTGCAGAGATTAGGCATAAAAGCTCTAAAAGTTCCAAAGTATCTTAATTATAAATCTTACGACTATACTTAGTTGTCTTCCTCTTCATTTTGTTTAGTGATTTTATCAGCTCGTTTTTTCGAAAACCAACTAAGTCCTAAAGATGTTAATAGCGTAAAAGCAAATGCAATCAAAAACATAATGATAATTTCTACTCCATTTTCTGAATAGCTTGTGTGATTTTGCATTACTAGAACCAACGTAATTGCTGAACTTGAAACCAAACTATTTAGTAAAAACCATCTCATTTCATGTTTTTTCGCACCAATATTATTACTATTGTATACGTCATCACCCTTCATGATATTTCCCAAAACAATATAGAGTGAGCCACCGAAAAAACCGATAAATTCCGTCATATAAGCTTTAAAAGGTTCATTTAATATGAATTGCTTATACAATATAGAAAGTAATAAAAAGCTAGAAACTAATTGATACGCACCGCTAGTTATTCTGCGGTGTTGCTGTGTAACCCTCTCGTCTTTAAATTTCTCCATTTTCATTTTCATTCCTCCCAAAATAAATCATTTAATGTTTTATTTAATGCATGGCACATGGCAATACAAAGATTAAGTGATGGATTATACTTGCCTGATTCTATCATACCAATAGTCTGCCTTGTAACTCCAACCTTTTCCGCTAGTTGTTCCTGTGACAAATCGCACTCTACACGGGCAATTTTCATACGTTTGTTCTTCAATCGCAAAACCTCCTTGCATTACTTATTATAATATATATAGTTCTAAATGTAAAGTATATATTGCATTTAATATAATATGTATTGCCAGCTACATTGATGGTTTTTCAATTTATTTACCTTCCTTCACTAAAAATTGCTTATGTAATATTAACATGAGCAATTTTTTTAATTTAGAGTTCTATATTTTCAAATACTCCCTTTCCTAAGAATAATATTAGGCCACTAAATACTAGATTATAGGTTATGAATGAGGTGTATGAGATAAATACTCCCGTAAAATCACTAGAAGAACTGTATAATACGCCAAGAAGAACTAAAGCAGGTGCCACTATTAATAACAAAATCATAACTCTCATAAGTGCTGTAAATATTATGTTATTACCGCCGCCTAAAAGCCTTCTAGTAAGAATTCCCCCATAGATGAAAAGAGAACCTATTGATGCAAAAGCTATTATGTTAAGCAGAATAAGAAGGATACTACTTTTAAATAATATTCCTGTTATTACAAACACTATCGAACCATCAATAATGTTTTTAAAGTTATCAACTGCAGTTGAATAAATAACTTTCTTAAATGCATGATCTGGCAGCATATAAATATATGGATTTGATAAATCCTTTTGCCACTTACTCGCAAAAGCAAAAATCAATTGAAGATATATCATTCCCCCTAAAACAAATATTAAATTTTTAACAGGACTAAATAGGCCAGCAGTTATAGCTATAACTGCGTAAACAACAGACATTACATTTATAAGCGCAAAGCCAGTCTTTTTATACTCTAATATTTGTCTCCAAAATATAGCAGAGGCAAACTTCCCTTTTCTAGTATATGAGACTTTCCGTACTCTAGGCTTTTTCCCCGTTTGTACAAATACGCGCTCACCACTCCGTGTTGATGAGATAGCTGTTTCTTTAAGTTCAGTAAACGCTAACACATCTTCATAATAGTCAAGTTCCATGGAGTAAATTATATAACCACAAATTGCCCCGGATGCCATAATCAGAGCTATATAAACAAAATATATTATAGTAATACCGTTCATTGAAGCCATTATAATTTCTCTTACCCACCCGTACACTGGGATATAAGGAATGGCAGAACTATTCATAAGTGCCATAATAGCATTAACTGGTGATCTAGTTATATATAATTCTATAAAGTAGAATGTTATTATAGTCACTCCTAAAATTCTAAAAATATTTTTTAAAATAACTTTATTTTTTTCACTTTTAGAAATTATTGAATACAATAATATTTTTAGTATTGAGGTGAAAATGAGCATAATGAATAATCCAAACATAATTACAGCGATTCCATATGGCTTAATATTACTATACCTGCTAAGGGTATATCCTTGAAATAGAATAAAAAATACTGCTAGAAATGAAGAATATATTTGTTTTAAAAATCCATATATTAAAACTTTTTGTGGACTAGTGGGAGATGTAAATACAAAATTTATGTCTGCACCTCTAAAAAAAGATGCTCCATTGTTTATAGATGAATAGAGGTCCGGCGCCGTAAACACTAATATAACAACCCCTACAATAGTCGTGTATAGAAAAGGATCTAAAATACTTTTCCCACTGCTACTGCCTTTATTCATAAAAAAACCTACAGATAAAAGTATAAGAAATACTATATATGCAATAAGCTTTGCTGGTTCTCGTTTTAATTTAAGTAACCAATTTTTTATAGATTTTCTTAGTATATAAAGTAATGGCTTCATGATTTATCCTCCGTTACGTCAAAGAAGAGTTCTTCTAATGTCTCATTTCTACTCATAAGCTCTTGCTTTGTACCGGATAGAACTATATTCCCATTTTTCATTATCAATACCTTGTCCCAGAAATCATCAACGCTATCAATTATGTGGGTACTTATTAAAATAGCAGCACCCTTTTCCCTGAGCTCTATAATTGCTTTCTTTAATTCTTTTATGGCTTTAGGATCAAGTCCCATTAGTGGCTCATCAAATAATATCACCTTAGGCTCTATTATTAAGGCGCAACAAATACTTACCTTTTGCATCATACCCTTAGAGAGCTCTTTACCAAGTTTCTCCCTCTTATCACTTAAATCAAATCTTTCTAGTAATTCTTCTGCCTTATTCTTATAGTCCTCTATTCCATAAGCCGCAGCTATATATTCTATATGCTCATAAACTGTAAGCAAATCAAACATAGCTGAAACTTCCGGTACATAGGCAAGTAACTTTTTTGCATCAATGCTCTTATTTTTATGCCCACAAATTTCTATGTAACCCTCGTATTTTAATAATCCAGCAATAGATTTTATTGTGGTACTTTTCCCAGCACCGTTTGGTCCTAATAAAATAGCAATTTCACCTTCATTAACTTGAAAGCTAATATTATTTACAGCTAATTCCTTACCATATTTCTTAATAAGATTTTGAACAAAAAGCATATTTTATCTCCTTTAATAACTATATTTGCTATAATTATAACAAATATAACTATTGTTGTACAAGTTTTACAATAGAAAGATTGCACTTCTGAGCTTATTACCCTTATTTGTATAATTATATGATGTAGTGTATGCTTTATCTGTATTTAACAATAATGAATATACAAAATGGAGGTGTTACTTATGATTAAAAGAATAACAGCACTTATGATAATTGCTATTATAAGTATTAGTATTTCTGGCTGTGCTAATAAACAAGAAAAACAAGAAACGTTAGCAGCAAAGGCAAAACAAGTAGCTCAAATAAAACAAAAAGCCGCCGCAGAGAAACAAGCAGCTAAGGACGCATCGACTACTAACCAATCTGCTCCAGTAGGTAATGAATCAACTCAAGTACAGCAAAACCCTGAAACTGCTAAAACAGCGAATTCAACAGAAGCTAAAAATGAAGCGGTAGTGAAAGAATCATTTTATGGTGAGTGGATAATTAAAAAGAATATCGCCAGTGGCCCGGTAACTGCTTATGGTACTGATGATATAAAAAATTTGATAGGTAAAAAATTAAATTTTTCAGAAAAACAAGCTAGTTTTGAAAATAATATAAGCAAAAAACCTGCTTATGAAAAATCGACTATAGCTAAAAATGATTTTTTAGTGGGCAATCGTATTAATCTCAGTAAATTAAACATAAATGCTGATTCTATTAAACAAGTTATTGTAAATGGCTTAGATGGTACAGGTCATATGTTTTATATAAAAGATGAGAATACACTTATATTATTTGATGGTGGAGTTTACTTTGAACTAGGTAGAATAAATTAAACTAAACCATTTAAAAAGCCTATAATTAGGTTATAATAAATAGTGAACCACAAGTAGTACCGACTTATACATATTAATTTTAAGTCAAAAAATGGGGTGAATTGTATGGATTATAATTTAGAGCAATTAAAAGATACATGTTTAAAGCATGGAATTAAAATGGTCCTATTATATGGTTCTCAGGCATCAGGAAATAATAATACTAAAAGCGATATAGATCTAGGACTATTATTAAAAGATGATTTCTATAATTTTGAAGAGATAATAAAAGACTTAATGTTGGTTTTCAAAGAAAACATCATTGATGTTGCAATTTTAAATCATGCTGATCCTGTTTTAAAATTCGAAATAATATCCAATTACAAGATATTATTTTGCCAAGAAGATGATATTTTTCTTGAGTTTTACTTAAATACTATAAAACAATATAATGATACCAAGAAGTTTAGAATATTAGAAGAGTTGTATTTAGAAAATTTTGTAAGAGGTGAAAGAAATGGTATATACAAATGTAATCCGCCGAAAATTAATAAATCTTTCTGAGTATATTAAAGAATTAGAGCCATTTTTAGGGTATAGCTATGAGCAATATATTTCAAATTATTTTATAAAAAGAACCGGTGAAAGATTAATACAACTTATTGTAGAAAATATGGTGGATGTAAACTCCATTATAATTAGTGAAATGCATCATGCACCTTCTAAAGACTACTACTCTTCATTTGAAATTATTGGGGAACTAGGTGTTATCCCACTAAACTTTGCAACAGAATTAGCACCATGTACTGGCATGCGGAATAGATTGGTACACGAATATGATAAAATACAAAACAAAATTGTGTTTGATAGTATAAAAAAAGTAATAGAAATGGTGAATAAATACATTGAGTATATAAATAAACATGCACATGAATAGCCATAATAATAAAACCTTTTTTAATGAAATGGCGAAGGATTGGAATAAAAATATACCTACAATAAATTATGAAATAGCTTGTAGTATTATAAAAAAATTTCAAATTAGAGAAGGTTGCTCTGTTTTAGATGTTGCCTGCGGTACGGGCATACTTTACTCTATTCTCAAAAATAAAAATCTATCTCGATATGTAGGAATAGACATTGCTAAAAGAATGACCGAAGAATTTCTTTATAATTACCCACATGTTGATGTAAGACAAGTTGATTTTGAATCTAAGGTATTACTTGAAAAACCTTTTGATTATATTATCGTCTTTAATAGTATCCCACACTTCAATGATTTGAATGCTGTGTTTGAGAATGCTTATAATAATTTGAATAGTTGTGGCACATTTATTATAGCTCATTCTAAAACAAGAAAAGGATTAAAAGACTATCATGAAAAGATTGGATATGTGCCAGATAAAAAAGAGCCTATTCCAAGTGATGAACTTTTGTTAGATTGTTCTAAAAAATATGGATTTTCAGATTTAAATATTTCAGATGAGGACTATTTTTGCTTTTCCACTAGGCGCAAATGAATATAGTTTAGGCTACTTATTACCTGCTTTCTACATATATAATTGAATCTTTTCTTTGTTTTTTTCAAAACCTCTCTCCTCCTCCATATATATAAGTTAAAACCCTAAAGGAGGAATCATAAGTGGACAAAACCCAAATAATAAAAGACCTCATCCCAGGTGCTTTACTATCCTACGAAAAATACAACATCCTGCCTTCATTGACCATAGCCCAAGCCATATTAGAAACAGACTGGTTACAACATGTTAAAGGTAATAACATCTTTGAAATCAAATGGACAAAAGACTGCGGATACCAGGTTCAAGAGCTTGCCACACAGGAAATAATAAGTGGAGTAATCACTCCCATGGTTTGTAAGTTTAGAAAATATAACTCAATATGTGACAGCCTATTAGACCATGGGAACCTTTTAAGCTACAGCAGGTACAAGTCTGTAATAACTTCTAAAAATTACAAGGAAGCATGTCAAAACATTTATAACTCCGGTTACTGCACTGATACCTTGTACCCTAAAAAACCCATTTCTATAATTGAGGAAAATAAGCTTTATATTTATGATGTCTCGCCCACTTCTAAAAGCGCAGGAAGTGGTAATTCAGAAAATATTAAATATATTCAGGGCTGTTTAAATAAGATGAAAATTAAAGATTCTAATAATAATATTTTAGTGGTGGATGGAGCCATTGGGCCACTTGCCACTAGTAGCATTAATAAGTTTCAGAATATAATAGGTATTACCCCCGACGGTTTATGTGACCAAAATACTCTAAATGCAATAAATTTCATTATGAAACAACCCGTTTGTAGTCTTAACAGCACTTCAGATAAAATAGCCGTAAGATACCTACAATATAGGGTTAATGCCAATATTGATGGGATTTATGGAGCTAAAACTAAAATGTGTGTTATAAAATATCAGAAAAATAATAAATTAGTATCCGATGGGATTATAGGTAAAAACAGTTGGCAATTTTTACTCTCTTAAACCATCATAAATCAATACTAAACAAGCAACATATTTTATGTATATGTTGCTTGTTTAGTATAATAATATATACAATGAGATAAAAAGATGAGTTATAATTTTTAGTTTATTAAAATATAGTTTGGATTAAAAAGAGGTGAATTCTAGTGAGTGTTTGGCTTAAGAAGATTAGCTTGATAATTAACAATAAAAAAGTTATTTGTTTGAAAAAGGTTGTGAGCAGCCCCCAATACAATACAGTTATAATTCTTACTGGGTCAGGTACTAATGCGTCAAATTACTCTATATTTGCTAATCAATTTAAGAAAACCGAAGTTATTATCATTAATACACCTGGACATGGACTTTGGAATTCTTTTACCGAGGGAGATTCTTTAACTGATGGAAATGATTTAGTTGATTTTCAGGTGAATGTAATTAAACAATTATTGAAAGAAAATCATTGCTCTTGTAAGATTACTTTGCTTGGTTATTCACTCGGTGGCATGACTATGTTAAATATAGTTAATAGAAAATTATTAGATGAGAATATAACACTTTGCGTGTTAATTTCTAGCGCTAGATTCACACGATATGATAAGGAAGTTATTAAAGGTCTATATAATGAAGAAACTAAAGCATTTAATACAAAATCACTAATAGAGAAGAATTGCACAAACAAAACGCCTTGGTATATTAAATATCTAAATCCAAACTGGATGTCATCTTTATCGATTGCTTGCTATTCAGACTTTTTGCAATGTGATAGTATGAATGAAATTTCTAAAAATGAAATACTTCTAGAAAGTAACAAAAATATTATTGCTCTTATAGGTGAAAATGATTTTTTCTTTAGTGAAGCAGAAATGCTTAAAACAATTAAATATTTTAAACACAGAACTTTTATTTTACTAAAGGAATATGGACATTTATTTTTATTAGAAAGACCCATTAGGGCAGGTAAACTTATATTTAAAGCTATAAAAGAAGTCTCTAAATAAGTGAGCCCTATAACTTTACACAGATTTTCAAAGTACTTACATTGATTTATTATTATTATTGTATTATTATGTTGAAGGCCGAATCTTTCAAAGAAAGTACCGGGGATTTAATTTTGGGGTGAAGCTTTAAGTTAAAGCGGGGTACCTCTTACCCTAACCCGTCAACTAACCTGGGAGGCATAAGGAGGATACATAATGATGAAATTCAAGACCCTTAAAACTATTTTTTTAACATCGGTGTTAACAATTGGTATTCCAGTAATAACATCACAAAATGTATTTGCAGATACATTAACAACTAAACCTTATACTGTAAAAAGTGGTGATTGTTTATCTGTGATAGCGAAAACTTTTGGTGAATCATTAAGTAATTTAAGGAAAGTTAATAACGACTTAAATGATATTATTTTTCCTGGACAAGTTATAAAAGTTCCTGTAACAACTAGTTCTACTGTAGCACAAATTAAACCTACTGTAATAAAATATACAGCAAGTGATTTGGATAGACTATCTAGATTAATAACTGCTGAATCACAAGGAGAACCTTATACTGCTCAAGTTGCTGTAGGCGCCGTAGTTGTAAACAGAGTTCAGAGTAGACTATTTCCAAATTCAATAGGTGCTGTTATTAATCAAAAGACAAATGGTAATTATGAATTTACCCCAGTACTAAATGGTAACATTAATAAGCCTGCAAATGCAAGCGCTGTGAAGGCTGCACATGAAGCACTCATTGGAAATGATCCAACAAATAATGCATTGTTTTTTTATAATGGAATTACTCCCAAGGCATTAACTTCACCACAACCAGTTTCCAAAGTAATAGGCAATTTAACATTTGTAAACTTAATAAAAAATTAAATATAAATCATTCATGAATCATTCGCCTAGCTTAATTGCTAGGCTTTTTTATTTTTTGTGATAACTTTGTTTACCTTTTAATGTTAAAATTGTCTTATTAATATAAAGAACTTTAAACTTAGGGCAAAAGGAGGGAAAGATGGATAGCCAGTTGCTATTAGATTTATATAGAAGACAATCTAAAATTATATTTGGATATTTGATAAAAAATGGATGCACAAAAGAAGAATCTGAAGATATTATTCAAGATAGTTTTGTAAAAGCAATACAATACATGGATGGTGTATCCAAAGAAAAGCTTTCCTCCTGGTTGTTTATGGTAGCCATTAATGAACTTAGAAACAGAATTAAAAAACACAAAAAAATATATCTAACTAATATTGATGAATTAGACTTTTTTAATAGTCTTTTACAAGAGGATGACTTCACAGAAGAACTATTGTCAAATGAAAGACGTTATGAAGTTAAAAACTGTCTTAATAAACTTAAAGACGGAAATAAGGCTTTGCTAATTTTAAAATATGAAATGGAGCTTTCTTATAAGGAAATAGGGCTACTTTTAGGCTTTAAAGAAACGGTAATTAAAACTTACCTGTATAGAGCTAGAAAAGAATTTGAAAAGGAGTGGTTAAAGAATGAATGAAAACTTAGATGAATTATTTAATGAAAATCAATTAAATAAAGCAATTAAAAAAGGCAAGCTAAAATCAACAATAAGGACTGCTATAATATCTTTAGTTGTTACAATCATCGTAATAACTATAGGTTCTTATATTAATACCAAAACAAGCATAATAATGAGTGAACAGTTTTACAAAGAAAATGAAGAGTTTGTTAAGTTGACTGTACCAAATGGTTATATAAGTGAATCTATAGATAATATTGGTTTTTTAGGTGGCACCAGCACTTACAAGGTATCTAAAGCCATAGGTTATAAGTCTGTAGTAGTACAGGAAATGGCATCTAAGTTTGGATACTCTTTTACAAACCCTATATTAAAATTTTTCGGGTCTTCACCTTATTTTCCAATGTACAGAGGCTCTGGTGGATATACTGTGCAGTCAAATGGAGATGGGTGGCCTCTTAATCGCACCCAAACTGGTTATAGAAGAATTATGTTTTTTCACCCTGAAATTAAGTATAAGAATTATAAAAATGATTTAAGTAAATTGGATGAGATATCAGATGATCAGCTAATTGAACTAGCTATATCTTTTGATAAACCATACAAATATACTAAGGTGGAATCCTTGCTAAGTAAGGTACATGCATCCTGGTATTGGTTAGATGCTTATACTAAAGACGATATGAAAGAACAAAAACAAATGGCTGAAGTAATAGCCGACAAAACCGGAACTATTTCTATAGATGAATTTAATGCCATAGGAGTAAATGTTAGTCCCCAACAGTTTGAAACGGGATATACTGACTTAATTAATATACTGAAAAATACCAAATTAGAAAAATATAAAGCTATATATAACGAGATGATGGCTAAAGGATATAAAAATTATTATGATGTGCCAGTACTCGGAGCTATAGTATATGGAACAAAATCAGAACTAAAAGTATTAATAGGAAATCCTGCCATTAAGGCTTCATCCTTCGGTGTAATTACAAGTAAATATTGATCAAATATTGATCAAATATTAAAAAGTCTACATTCCTTTTTTAATAAGGAGTGTAGACAACATTTAATGTTCATCTATAAAATTATTAAGTTGACCATGCCAATCATCTGGTTCAAAAGTCCCTATGTTTGTATCCTCTCCAAATAAAAGGTCAACTAAATATCTTGGTTTTTTACCACCTATATACATGGATTTAGAGCAAGAAACACAATAAACAACAACATCACTAGCAGGCATCTCATTAGCACGTTTTTTCATATTTTCCTTAACTTGTTCCACAGGAAGCACACCATAAAAGCTATCTCCACAACAAGTACCCTTTGTTCTCGTTTTTTCCGGTTCTATCAAATTTATGTTCATTTTCTTCAATAACACCCTTACTGCATTATGTATTCTTTCCTGATCCCTGGTAGGACATGCATCAAGTATAGTCATTTCTTTTCCCTTATAATCTGGGAATGAAAATGTTTTACTCCCCGCTAATACTTCCCAAAGTGAAATTGTTGTTATTCCTTCATACAGTTCCCTATAGCGTCTATCACAACCAGCGCAGACATTTATTATTTGTGTCCTATTATCCAAAGTTGGCTTATGCCTACAGCAAATTAGATATTCATCTATGTCTCCCAAATCACTATTTAAAAAATCTAGCACTTTTTTCCCTAACTCTGGTTTGTATATCATTAAAGCACATCCCGGTGCAAATACTTTTTTCATAACTGTCACCTACCAATCTTTCAATTTTTTTTATAAATCAATTTATATTCTTCTTTTCTATAGTTTTAGTTTAGTAAATTGGTGTTTTTTAATAGAATATGGTGGAGATAGGGGGGATCGAACCCCCGGCCTCTTGAATGCCATCCAAGCGCGCTCCCAGCTGCGCTATACCCCCATATTAGAACTTTTAGAATAGTATGTTAATAGTCTATATATAATTATATCATGGATTCTTCTTACTTTTAACACTTTTATTATAGATTTCTAAAAAATATTACAGGAACAAACATTTATAATTTATTTTAGTTTATTCATTGCCTTATTTTATATAACACAATTTCAATTGGGTACATTATTAAAAATTTTTGTTTGAATTCCAATACATAGATTTAAAAACAATGGGGGATAAATATTGTAATGTTAAATTGTATTATGGAGGGAAACTTATGTTTCTAAAATTGAGAGAATTGCTAATAGGTAAAACACTAAAAACGGAAGAATTAGAAGGAGAAAAATTAAATATTTTTTGGGGACTACCTATATTATCTAGTGATGCCATTTCTTCAGTTGCATATGCAGGTGAAGAAATTTTATATGTTTTAATTGTGGTTGTAGGGCTTATGGCATATAAATATATGTTTTATGCTGCATTGTGTGTTGTTATACTATTAATTATACTTGTTTTATCCTACAGGCAAACTATTGATAGTTATCCTTGTGGTGGTGGATCATATATAGTTGCGAAGGATAATCTTGGCATAATTCCTGGGCTCACTGCTGGAGCGTCACTTACTATAGATTACGTACTGACAGTGGCTGTTAGTATAAGCGCTGGAACTGCTGCAATAACTTCAGCTATGCCATCCTTGTATCATCATAAAGTTTCTATAGCACTTGCAATGCTGTTAATTATAACAATCGGAAACTTAAGAGGGGTGAAAGAATCATCCAAACTTTTTGGAGTTCCAACATATTTGTTTATAGTTTCTTGTGTGGTACTTATTGTCACTGGTATTGTAAGACATTATATTTTTGGATATTCACCAGTATCTCTATTTTCAGTTCCAAAACAAATAGGTGACATTACATTGTTCCTATTTCTTAGAGCATTTGCTTCAGGTTGTACCGCATTAACAGGGGTTGAAGCTGTAAGCAATGGCATACCCAATTTCAAAGAACCAGCACAGAAAAATGCAAAAGCCGTTTTGGCATTATTAGCCTTTTTAGTATTCTTTATTTTTGTAGGTTTATCATTCCTATCAACAATATATCATGCAGTACCCGTTGAGCATATGACAGTAATTGCTCAAATTACTCAGCAAGTTTTCGGAAAAGGTATTATGTTTTATATTATTCAAACTACTACTGCAATTATTTTAGTAATGGCCGCAAATACAGCCTATGCAGGTCTACCTTTGTTGCTTTCTTTAATTGCACAAGATGGATATGTTCCAAGACAATTTTCTCAAAGAGGAAAAAGACTAAGTTTTTCAAATGGAATAATACTACTGGCAGTTGCTGCTGGCATATTAATTATTGCGTTTAAAGGTGATACTCATTCACTTTTACCTTTATATGCTGTTGGTGTATTTATATCTTTTACACTTTCACAGGTCGGAATGTTTTTAAAGTGGAAAAAAGGTAAAGACCATGGCTGGAAACATAAGGCGTTTATAAATGGATTAGGTGCTACTGTAACTTTTATTACAGTAATACTTATAGGAATAACAAAGTTTTTTCATGGAGCTTGGATAGTTTGTATTGTAATACCTTTACTTGTTTATCTTATGATTAAAATTAAGAAACATTATACCGAGGTAGCACAGCAAATTAAGTTAACCTTAGACCAAAGACCTAACGAAGGAGCGATAACTAATAATAATCAACATGTAATAATTCTTGTAGATACATTAAATAGATCATTTTTAAAGTCATTAAACTGTGCTAGATGCTTATCCCAAAACATAGTTGCTTTTCATGTATCAACTGATGCGGCAGCTACTGAAAAATTAGAAAAAAAATGGAAAGATTACAATGCTGGAATCCCATTAATAATAGAACATTCGTCGTATAGGGACATAATGGGACCATTAATGAATTTTATAGAATCTGAAGACCGAGCTTTAAAACATGGAGAAACGGTAACAGTAGTAATAACCCAAGTTGTTATTACTAAATGGTGGCATAATTTACTTCACAACCAAACAGGATATTTTATAAAAAGTATGTTATATAAGAACAGAAATATAGCAGTACTTACTGTACCATATATAATAAAAGAGTAGAAACCCTAAAAAATCCTTAGCCTAGGCTAAGGATTTTTTAAATAATAGAGATATGTTTTTATGCTTATAACCTTGCTTGCTTTACAACTTAAATTTTTGAACCATATTACTTAATTTAGACGCTAATATGGCTTGGCTCTGAGATGCTTTAGTTATTTCCTCAATTGCCATAACAGATTCATTAACACTTGCGAGGATTTCCTCGGAACTCGCAACTGATTGTTCCGCTGTGGCTGACACATTTTCAATTGATTTTTGAATTTCTGATACAGTTTCATTTACTATATTCATTGAAGCTCCAATGTCTGTTGATAACATATTAAACTCTTTTGCATCATCACCATATTGCTTGCCTGTATCTAAAAACATCTCATAGTCTGGCTTAACTTTATTATCCATAAAACTTAATACATCCTGAGCACTGCTGGAAAGATTCTGGAATGCTGTCTCAACTTTAAGAGTTACCGATTGGATCCTTTTAACAGTAGACCCTGACTGCTCAGCTAACTTTCTAACTTCATCAGCAACCACGGCAAATCCTCTGCCTTGTTCTCCTGCTCTTGCTGCTTCAATCGCTGCATTAAGTGCAAGTAGATTTGTCTGACTTGCTATATTTCCTATTTCATTTGCCATTGTCTTAACTTCTCTAACAACGGCACCTTCTGCAATTGCTTTTAATATACTATCTTGCTTTTCTATATATAATGAGGCTATGTTACTAGCGCTATCTTCAGCAGTCTTTGTAACTCCATTTGCTCTTATTTCTATATTTTTAGCACTTTTGTTCCCATTATTTGCTCTTTTGGTAACCTCAGCCACATTAACTGCAATACTTTCTGTAGTTGCATTTACTTCCTGAGTTGTGGCACTTAACTGCTCTGCACCTATAGATACTTGCCTTACTGATTCATTGACCATCTCCATTTTTGCTGATATTTCCTGTGTTGTAGCAGCCAGTTCTTCGCTGGTAGCACTAATGTCCGTAGCACTTTCTGATATTTCAGAAATTAAGGTTTTTAAGTTTATCGTAGCTTTGTTTATTGCTTTTGATAAAATCCCAATTTCACTCTTATTATCAATGTCAACAATTTTTGATAAGTCATTTTCGGAAAGAGCCAACGCAACTATTAAAATTTTCTTTATCTGCCTGGAAGTTGTAATAGCAATTATTAATCCTAGTGCGATAGCAACAAATAACCCTATAACACTCATTACATTGATTTGCATACTTGCTCTATTATATGATACTTGACTACTCTCATAGTCAGACTTTGCCATATTGTTAATTACTGTTAGCTCTTTTTCTAAAGCTACAACCATATTAACTCTAATCTTATTGAGACTTACAGCAAGAGCATTTGCACTCTTAAAATCGCCTGCCTCAGCTTTTTTAATTAATTCCCCACTGGTTACACTATAATCTTCAAGTAGTTTTTCAAATGCTGTAAATTGCTTCTTATCTACATCAGTAGTAATGATAGCCTTATACTTAGTTATAAGTTTATTATTGCTGGTCACAAGACTAGTTATATCGTCTTCGTTATTTTGTATATTACTTTTGTTAATTGGATCACTAATTAACATTAAATCTCCTCTAATTTGTAACAAATTTACTTTTATATTAATAAGGGTATTGGAACCCAACAAATCCTTATTATAAATACTCTGAATGTCTGTGTTAATACTTTTCATATTAAACATTCCAAAAAAACCAATTATACCCATAAACACTGCAACTATTAAAAAAGCTGATAGTAATTTTTGAATCAATTTTAAATTATTAAGACGTTTCATTAACCTTCACTCCTCAAATAAACTAATTCTTAAGCTCTTTTTAGACTTATTAAAAATTTTTATAATTTCTTTATGACTTAATTCCTATGTTTAAAATTATAATCAAAAATTGTATGATAAATATTAAATAATTATGTAAACATTATGTTGAAATATTTAAAAAATAATGATATTATATACCTATGGGGGGTATATAATATCATTATAATTATAAACTCTCTAGATAAATTTCAAAACTAAGATTCATAAATAAAAATATACTATATCTATAGAAAGAAGGAAATAAATTATGCACACTGTATTAACAACCGTCTTATTATTTGCAATAGCTTACATGTTGTATCCTATAATAAATATTAAATTTAATAAGAATGTAAAAAATGTCTCTGGTGAGGAAGCTGAGAAACTTATAAGAGAAAATAAGAACCTCATTGTTTTAGATGTAAGAAGTAAACGTGAATACCAATCAGGACATATAAATGCTTCTAACCTAATGCCTGCAAATGAAATTTCCTCAAGGATTTCAGAGCTAGAAAAATTTCGTGGTAAACCACTTTTAGTACACTGTGCCTCAGGTGGTAGAAGCCCCAAAGCAGTCAACATATTATTAAAAAATGATTTCGGACCAATATATCACATGAATCATGGTCTAGCAGGTTTTAATGGAAATTTGAAAAAATAAATAATGCGTTTTATTTCAATAAAAGAACAGAAAAAAGGAGCACAAATGTGCTCCTTTTTTATTGGTGATGATGATCACCATGATTATTACATATTAGATTATTATCTTTAAGCGTTCCATTAATATATTCTTCAATTACCTTTTTATATTCTCCAGATGCTCCTTTTATTACTTCAAGACCATTTTGCTTTAAACCATTAAGTGCACCTGCACCAATTCCTCCAGTAATTACTACTGTTGCCCCTTTTGCTACAAGTAAATCTGCCAAACCTTGATGCTGATGTGCAAGTTCTGACGAAGATATTTCTTCAATGTTTAGGATTTTTTTCTCTTCTATAGTTACAATAGCAAAACTTTTGCTCATTCCAAAATGTTGATTAACCATACTACCATTATTAGGTATTGCTAATTTCATAAAATATAACCTCCGTTTTATTTAAATATTATCCTGGCTTTTCATATATTTTCAATTTATTAAATATTCTATATTTGTGGCTTATGCTAATAAAATTTTACATCCTATAAACATCAAAGTCAAATGATAATGTTTAAAGTATAAAAGCTTTATGGTATAATAACATCATTATACTTAGATATATAGATATACTTAGAGGAGAGTGTTTAGATGCATAAATTCAATATTAAAAGCTTAGAAAAACTAGATAATCCAAAACGAAGACAACTTATGCCGCCTGTTGAAACTTTAAAAAAATTTCAGATTGGTAATAAAGGTACTTTTCTTGATATAGGCTGTGGCATAGGATATTTTAGCATCCCTGCTGCTAATATTTTAAAGCAAGGAAAAGTAATCGGACTTGACATAATGCCTGAAATGATTGAATTTGCAAAAGAGAAAGCAAAAAATATTTTTAATATAGAATTCATAAGGAGTCAAGAGTATTCCTTTCCAATCGAGGATGCCTCAATTAATTACGTCTTTATAAGCAATGTTATTCATGAAATTGAAGACAACCCTAAATATTTCAAGGAAATAAAGAGGGTTTTGAAAACTAATGGCCTGCTTTATATTATTGACTGGGAGAAAAAAGAAGCTGAAATGGGTCCGTCTATTAATGATCGAATATCAAAAGAAGACATGATAAAAACTTGTGTTGATGCCAATTTTACATATCTTGAGGATGTATCTATAAATATGGACCATTATGGGTTAAGATTTCAATTAGTATAATTACAAAAAAAGTATGGATTATTTAAATAATCCATACTTTTTTATATACTATAATATTACTAACACCTATAAATACTTTTTAAGCTTACCTTGTAAAACCTTTTTAGGTGAAAATCCTATAAGTTTATCTTCTACTACTTTATTCTTAAATACCATAATGGTAGGTATGCTTGAAATATTATACTTTGATGATATCTCAGGATTTTTATCTACATCCACCTTTACGAATTTTATTTTACCACCATATTCCTTATCAAGTTGTTCCATAACAGGACCTAACATTTTACAAGGTCCACACCACGGTGCCCAAAAATCCACAACAACAGCCATATCGGAACTATATACTTCATTATGAAAACTTTTATCACTTATTTCTTTTATCATTTAATGCCTCTCCTTTTTTATTATTATATAAATAGATTTACATTTGAATCTTCAGTTTGACCTAGGTAATAACCAACTCCGCCAATTTTTACTCCATCAATAAGCTCTTCCTTTGTAATTCCCATAACATCCATGGACATTGAACAAGCAACTACTTCCACACCACTATCAATTGCTGATTTTATTAAGTCTTCAAGAGAACTTATATTTTTATTTTTCATCACTGATCGGATCATTTTAGCTCCGATACCCATCATGTTCATTTGAGAAAGTTTAAGTTTTCTACTTCCTCTTGGCATCATAAATCCAAACATTGAATCAACTAAACCTTTTTTAACAGATACTCTTTCAGGTTTCCTTATAATGTTAAGACCCCAGAAAGTAAATAATATAGTAACTTTACTACCCATTGCAACTGCTCCATTTGCAATAATAAATGCTGCAATAGCTTTATCCAAATCTCCACTAAACACTACCATGGTTTTATTGTTTTTTTCACTTACTTCTGAGGGAAAAGCTCTATTTACTTGGGTTGATTTGTTATTGCTTTTTTTTTTAATAAATGCGAATACCATACCTTTTTCTTTCCTTAAATCCATTAATTCATTATTTGTTTTAGTACACCAAGATCTAATATCCTCATAGAATCCAGGGTCAGATGCTGTTACTTTTAATATTTGGCCCTCATTTAACTCATCAATACTAGCTTTAACTTGGATTAATGGACCTGGACAACAAAGACCACATGCATCAAGAAGTTTATCATAGCTATCATTGCCTTTATCTACTGAATCTTTTATAACTTGAGTATCAGGATCTAAAATCTGTCCTTTTGTTTTATCGGAAGTTTCAGCTTTATTTGGCTTAAAACTTGAACTTGAAAATGATTTATATCCTCCAGTTAAGTTTTTAACCTTAAATTCTTTTTGAGATAAAATTCTAGAAGCTACATAACCTCTAAGACCAACTTGACAATATTCAATAATTTCTTTGTTTTTGTCTAATTCTCCAATTCTTGCGCGTAAGTCATCTACTGGAATATTTATAGCACCCTCAATATGTCCATTGTTATATTCTATTTCAGTACGAACATCTAATACTGTTGTATTTTCTCGATCATATGCCATAAATTCATCTGTTGTGAGTACTTCCATTCTTCCTGCTAACACATTTTGAGCTACAAATCCTGCCATATTTACTGGATCCTTAGCTGATGAGAAAGGTGGTGCATAGCAAAGCTCAAGTTCAGCTAAATCATTAACTGTTCCTCCAAGCCTTATAACTGTAGCAATTACATCTATTCTCTTGTCTACTCCATCATAACCCACACCTTGAGCTCCAAGTATTTTTCCTTCTTCATTAAAAATAAGTTTTAATGTCATTGGAAGAGCCGCAGGGTAGTAAGAAGCATGAGAAACAGGATGAACAGTTATAACTTTATAAGAAATATTAAGTCTTGTTAAAGTCCTTTCATTATTACCCGTACCAGCAGCTGTTAAGCCAAATACCTTAATAATTGAAGTACCCTGAGTCCCCTTATAAGTAGTGTTTAAACCAGCTATATTATCTGCTGCTATTCTACCTTGTTTGTTTGCAGGACCAGCTAATGCTATTGCAGTATTTGTTTTATTTATAAAATCTACAACTTCAATAGCATCTCCAACTGCATATACTCCCTCTGCACTAGTTTCCATTTTGTCAGTTACTATGATATGACCCCTAGCTCCTAATTTAATTCCAGCTTCTTTCACAAATTTAGTATCAGGAATTACTCCTATTGCAAGTATTATCATATCAGCGCTTAATTTTGCACCACTATTTAAAGTTATTTCAACGCTATTTTCATTATCTTTAAATGCTTTCACTCCGTCATTTAAAATTATTTCTACACCGTTATCTTGAACTTCTTTTTCAACTGTTAAAACGATATCTGTGTCATATGGAGCCATTAGGTGAGGAGCTGCTTCGACTAGTGTTACCTTAAGTCCTCTTTCTTTTAAGTTTTCAGCCATTTCCACACCAACAGCGCCTCCACCAATAACTACAGCACTATCAATACCCTTTTTATCTACATATGCTTTTATATTATCAGTATCTGGTATATTTCTTAAAGTAAATATTCTTTTACTGTTTATGCCTTCTATATTAGGTTTTATTGCTTTTCCTCCTGGTGATAACACTAAATAATCATAGCTTTCTTCATAGTTGCCTTTAACTTTACTATTAACTGTTACAACCTTTTTACTAGTATCAATTGCAACTACTTCACTGTTGACACGTACATCTATATTAAATCTGGCGTTCATACTCTCAGGTGTTTGCACTAAAAGCTTATCTCTTTCTTTTATTACTTCTCCAATATGATAAGGTAACCCACAATTTGCAAAAGAAATGTATTCATCTCTTTCAAATAAAATTATTTCTGCATTTTCATCGAGTCGTCGTAGTCTTGCTGCTGCTGAAGCTCCACCAGCTACACCGCCTACGATTAATATTTTTTTTGTCATATATATTCCCCCTTGAATTTTTATAGCCTTTATATTAACTCAATTTTATATCTGTATCCATAACTCTTCTTATCTCCTAAATTTTCATCTGAGTTTTACTTTTCTACGTTGTAGAATTATCTTGCTACATTGTGTTTCCAAGAAGATATTCCACGACTTAGATGGTAAATATTTTTAAAATCATTATTTGCCAAAGTATCCACGGCTCTTGGGCTTCTTCCACCTGATGCACAATAAACAAGTACTGGCTTATCTTTATATTGATTAAGTTCACCAAGTTTATATTGAATAAACTGAACTGGAACAAGTTTAGCCCCTGGAATGTGACCATTATCATATTCCTCTTGAGTTCTTACATCAAGTATTACAAATTGTTTATCATCACTTATAAGCTTATATGCTTCTTCTGCATTAACATCTTTAACTTTTGAACTATCCATAATTTAAACCTCCTGAATAATATAATTTTAAATTTTAATATATTATTTGTTACATTTTTGCATTGTTATATCTTAATATTACGTTATATTAATATAATAACACATATAAAATATAAATCAATAGAAATATTAAATATTTTCTATATTTATTTTTAACAAATTGATTAAAAAAGATACACGAAAATTATTCGTGTATCACCATATTTATTATTTTAATTTCTCTCTAGCTCCTTCCACTTCAAAACCTTCTACAAAAGTACTTACCTCCTTTAATTTAGTGTCTTCTGTAACTGTTTCTGGAATCCCTAATTTCTTGTATACTTCTTTTAATTCAATTTTGGTTCCAATGGAAACGTCTTTTATAGTCATGTACCCTTTAATATCAACCACATTTATTCGAGATTCTGCTGTTATTTGTTTTGGAATTACTTCAAACACACCTACTGTTTTACTTATAATTACTCCAGCGCCGAATAATCCTACTACAAGTGTAATTACAGTTAATGTTTTTAGAGTCTTCTTCCCAGTTTTATACTCTAGAGCACCCGCCTTGGGACAGGAAAGTACACATGCTTGGCAACTGATACATTCTGTTGATGTTACCGTGCCAGCTTTTGCTACTTCAATGTTCATTGGGCAGCTTTTGCTACATAAATTGCAATCAATGCATTTATCTTTATCTCTAACAATCTTACTTGGACTAATTTTCGATACAATACCATATACTGCCCCCATTGGGCAAAGGTATTTACAAAAGAATCTATCATAAAGCATTGAACCCACCAAAATAATAACTAATGTTATTATTCCAATTAAATATTCAGTAATTAAGCTCTCATAACCAGCTGATACATGTCCGTAAGCAGCCCATGGATCATATGGATCCATCCAAAGCCCTGCTGTTTTCCATGCAAAATATATAGTAACTACTAAAACAACATATTTTAAGTATCTTAAAGGCCTATCGATTACAGGCGGCATAATAAATCTTTTATGAAATATCTTTCTTCCAATTAATGCGAAGAATTCTTGAAGTGCTCCAAATGGACATATTAAACCACAAAAACCTCTTCTAAATATTACTGCTAGTCCTAAAGTAATGCCCAAAAGTATCATAGTACCTGAAAATATTTTTTGTATAAAAGTCCCTCCAAATACCAAACTATAAAAGGTTTCCAGTGCTCCATATGGACATAATGCATGTATTGAAGGTGATACTCCTCCGCCTAAAACTTGATGCATATAAGTTTCTCTTGTTACTGCAATTAGAAAAAGTCCTAATATTGCCCATCTTAAATACTTTATATACTTATTGTTTTTCATAAAACTCCCCCTAGCCATATTTATTATCTTTTTATTTCTTCTAAAATTTTAAAAAGCTCTTCTGTATTAATTTCACCTTTTACGTATCTGTCTACTAGTGTTATTACTACCGGTTCTATTTCTTCTAGTCCTTCAATTGTAATTCTTTTCTCTCTAAATTCATCAGCACTTATCTCTTCCCTAACATACCTTTCCTTCAATATCTCCATACTTTTTTCAAAAGAATAATTCTTACTCCTTTTGTATAAAAGAAAGACTACTAACGATACTATTATCAAAATAACTAAAATAGATAATATATAAGAACCGTAAAAACCATATCCCATATAACGCCCATGCCTCATATAATCAATCCTTTCCTGTTTGCTTTCCATAATAATAGCATTTACAAAAGATTAAAATGTGGACTAATTGTGTCAAAATAAAAAAAATAAATCCACCTATTTTATAAGTGGATTTATTTCTGAAACTTTATAATCTATAAGTGAATTTCTTCTTGAAACTTTAAAAATTTTATTTTGATTTGTGTTCCTACATTTATTTGGCTTTCTATTTTTAGCTCACAATTTAATATCTTAATTAGATGTTTAGCAATAGAAATACCTAGCCCTGTACCTTTAGCTGAGTATTCTCTAGCCTTATCTGCTTTATAAAATCTTTCCCCTATAAAAGGAATGTCCTCTTTACTAATTCCGATACCATTATCAATTATTGTAATTGAAACAGCTCCTAAAAAATTTATAACTAACTGTATTTTACTGTTTTCAGGCGAAAACTTAATGGCATTGTCTATAAAAATTATTAATAGTTGCTTAAGTTTATCATAATCACTCCAAACTGGAGGAAAATTACCCTCAGCAATTAATTCTAGTTTTATGTTCTTTACTTTAGTTATTGGTTTTAATACCCGTATTATATCTCGTAGTATTGCTTTAATGTCAATGTTTTGAAAATTCATTACTACTTTTCCGGATTCTAGTTTACTTAAACTCAGCAAATCAGCTACCATGACCTCAAGTCTTTTGGTCTCTTTAATTAATGTAAAATAATTTCCACGTACCTCACCCTCCGGTATTACTTCGTCATATAGACCTTCAAGGTTTCCTCTTATTATAGTTAGTGGCGTTCTAAATTCATGGGACACATTTGCTACAAAATCCTTTCTCATCTGTTCTAGTTTCTTTTGCTGCCCGATGTTATATTCGAGCCTCGATGATAATATATCGAAGGAAATTGATAACTCTCCAATCTCATCTTTTTGAAATATATTTGTTTTAACTTTAAAATTTCCTCCTGTCATTTGCATAGCTGCTTCATTAATTATTTTAATAGGTTTTGTTATATTTTTAGAAAAATAGAAACCTAATAAACCCGCAATTATAACTTCACCTAAAACTGCAGCGATTAAATAAATGAAAAATTCATTCATAGAATTTGATAAATCGAAAGTAGAAGAATGAACAATAATAACTCCGATTATGCTTTTATCACTCTTTGTAATTGGCACTGCAACGCTCAGCATATTCTCGTCGTAATATGCATTGTATCCTTGCATGGATTTTAAGTTACCGTGGAAAGCACTTGTAATAATTCCTGAGTAGACCTCTTGAAGGTCTGGGTTTTTCTTTAAAACATTGTCTTCATTTTCATAAATTGTTCTTATTTCTCCCTTTAAGTTAATCATCCATACTTTTGTGTTATCAAATGAACTAACTCCCTTTAAGATATCTTTATACTCCTTTGACTGCATATCACTTTCAATGTAAGGTTCTAAAACCTTTTCTAGTTTTAGTGCATGTTGAGTAATATTTTTTTCTTTCATCACAAATATATTATTTTTAAATATATTTATTGCAATTATACCTATAAATAGGGTGGATATTATTATTATTAGTACAAAACCTCTTGTTAGTTTAGTCGTTATACTTCTTTTAATCATAATTAACCTCAAATTTATATCCAAGGGACCATACAGTTTTAATATTCCAGTTATATTGATCTCTCAGTTTTAACTTTGCCCTAAGCCTTTTAATATGAGTATCAACAGTCCTTGGATCTCCAAAATACTCAGTACCCCATATATTATCCAGCAGATCATCCCTTGATAGAATCTTATTAGGTGAATTTGCCAGCATCCATAACACTTCTATCTCTTTTTTTGTTAGATTAACAGTATTATCATCTATCTTCACAGAATAATTTCCTATATCAATCTTAAGGGAATTATATTTAATTACAGTTAACTTTTGGGTCTCACTTGTAACAATTCTTCTAAGGACAGCTTTAACTCTTGCAACAACTTCCCCGGGACTAAAAGGTTTTACTATATAATCATCGGCTCCAGTATCCAAAGCCATTATCTTATCCCCATCATCACTTCTTGCAGTGATCATTATAATAGGTACATTTGAAGTTTTTCTTATCTCCACGCAAACCTCTAAACCATTTTTATATGGCATCATAATATCTAAAAGTATAAGTGTTGGCATATATTCTATATTTTTAGCTAAAGCTTCATTTCCATCATGAGCTGATATTACCTCGAAACCTTCTTTAATAAGGTAAGGTCTAAGAACTTTTATAATCTCTTCATTATCATCTGCAACTAGTATTTTCTTCCCCATACAATTACCTCCAGTAAACATTTCTTAAATTATACCATTTATTAAACACTCACTTGTGTACTAATTGTGGCAAAATAACAAAATTTATTTAATATAAATGACACAAAAATAACACTTATAGAAACCATAATTTCCTTATGCTATATTCATACCAAATAAAAAACGGTTCGAGGAGGACTAGAAATGAAAAATAAAAAAATCGCAATTGCATTAACTTTAGTATTAGCACTAGGAGCTAGTGGTGCTGTATTCGCTACAGAAACTTCTACAACTACCCCAAATGCCACAGCAGTTCACCAATTTCTTGGAATGGCTAGGGCCACAGGACTTAGAGGCTATGACTACGTAACCTCTGTGCTTAAAACCAAATTAGGATTTACAAATACTCAGATAACTGCTGGGCTTGATTCAGGAAAAACAGTATATGAGCTTGTTAAAGAAAAAGGAATGAGCAAAGGGGCATTTCAGTCTGCACTACTAGCTGAAAAATCCAAAGCAGTAGATGCCTCTGTTACAAAAGGTACTATAACAAAAGAAGAAGGCGCTACTTTAAAGGAAGATATAAAAGCTAACCAATCCTCTTGCACAGGTAATTTCGGTGAAGGAAATATGAATTCCCGTGGAAATGGTGGCGGAAATGGTGCTGGAATGATGGGTAGCGGGAGAGGATTTTCTAAATAAAATCACAAATGTTATGGTATAATTTAAATAAAAAACATGCTAACTTTATTGTTAGCATGTTTTTTGTATAGAGGAGTGAATAAATTGAAAAAATATAATGTAATATTTCATATTGATGAAACTTCAAAAGCAAAATTAGTATTTGGAAATATAAATAATTTAATTAAGGACTTAGGTGAAGAAAATTTAGAAGTAGAGATATTGGCGAATTCTGAAGCAGTTAAATTAATGCTTGTAGATTCAAATGAATTCTCTGAACAATTAAATAACCTAAAACTAAAGAATGTTACTTTTGCTGTTTGTGCTAATTCATTGCATCAAATGAATTTAGACAAAGAGCTATTATTTGATTTTTGTATTGTTGTTCCTTCTGGAGTGGGTGAATTAGTTATAAAACAAACTAGTGGATATGTCTATATTAAACCTTAGGTTTAAAAAGAACACATTATAGATAGTTTGATTCAACTTAGGCTATGCTTTATATTTTGGGAATATGGATATACTATTCCTGTAAATATAAAGAGGGTGAGAATTATAAAGGATCGTAAATTAAATAGTTATAATAAATCAAATAAGGCACTTAATACTTATAGCCTTGCAGGAATAGGAATAGGAGGAATAATCGGTTCCTCTTCCCTTTTCTAAAATAAAAATCTTCTTTCCAAATAATGTTTCTGGATTAATAAAGTCAATGCTAATTGTAATCTTCACTTATTCAGGAATAAGCACTATAGCTATGGCTACATCGAATGTGAAAAATCCAAGTATATCAATACCAAAAGCTACTGTAATTGTAACTGCAGGAGTTGTTTCTCTATATACTTTAATAATGCTTATAATTGTCTTAACCGTGAATTGGAGTACTATAAATACAAACTCTTCTCCTTTAATTCAATCTATTAATGGTATGAATATAAATTGGGCTTCAGCTACTATTAATGCAATAATACTTATTGCAACCATTTCAGTTATGATTGGTAGCTATTACAAATGTAATAAGATGATTATTTCCTTATCTGAAGCAAGAGAGGCTCCGTCAATATTCAAGAAAAAAACACAAAAATATTTTTATCTATATGCCTGGATTTTGACTGGAATAACCACGCTATTGGTTGTGATGTTGTCATTTTTCTTAAATGCTAAATTATTTAGCTATCTTCTTTCAGCCTGTTCATATTTTTCATTTTTTAACTGGGTAGTTAACTTAATAGTTTATATTATTTGGTTGAAAAAGCGAAGTAGTGAAGAGACCCTTACTTCCCACTTATATGTGGAAAACTCGGTGCATATGGAACAATTATTGTTATATTGATACTTTTTATTATGAGCCTTCAAGTACAGGATTTTAGAATAGGTTTTTATTCTGCAGCAGTTATAACTATTTTAATTAGCATGTCATATAAACTTAAAACAACATATCAATAACAAATTATTTTTCGTTATTATAGTAATTAAGAGCATTGATTCAAAGAGGCATAAAATAACTGTACTTTAAGCTGCATTAGTGCAGTACTCCTATACCCTTTTTTTTTATGTTGTTTTCAAAATACTTATTGCCAAAATGGTTAAAAGTATATATAATCTATTTAAGAATTAAATTAAGAAAGTGAGGTTATGCACGATTAATATCCTAGAGAAATTATCTTATCGAGATCTAGAAATTCTCAATATAATTCAAAAAAGAGGACCAATAGCAAAAAAACACTTACAGGTTCTTGCGAATATAAAATTAACCACACTAAACAGAATTATGAAAACTCTTGAAGATAAAAAGATAATAGTGGTATATGGAGAGTCAGAATCAACTGGAGGAAGAAAAGCAGTAGAATATGATGTATCTCAAACAGGGTTTTATGTTATAGGAATTGACTTATCAAGAACTTATGTAAAATTAATCTTAACAAATATGAAGTTAACTATTTTAAAAAAAGAAGAATTTCTCATGGATGCTAGCTATTCTCCTGAAAAAACTGTTGAAAAGATTATTATTATAATAAAGCAAATGTTATCTGGTTTATACATTGAAAAGAATGATGTTTTAGGAGTTGGTATAGGTACCGTAGGCCCAATAGATAGAGAAAAAGGGATTATATTAAGTCCTAAAGGTTTCTTTAATAGCAATTGGATTAACATACCTATAAAAGCAATGATTGAAAAAAGCCTTAACATTCCTTGCTTTATAGATAACGGAGCTAATACTGCTGTTTTAGGTGAATTTTTGTATGGGAAGGGCAAAGACCTAAAAAGTGTTGCGTACATTCATTGTGGCATTGGACTTAGGTCGTCAATAATAAGGTCTGGAATTATTATTAGAACAATGAATGATAGAGAAGATGCCTTTGGACATATGATTGTAGAACATAATGGAGACATCTGTAGCTGTGGTAATTCTGGTTGCATTGAAAGTTATTCCTCCTTAGATTCTATTATTAAAAAAATAAATTTAAAAACAAAAAATAATAAAAATCTAATAAGTGAAATAAATTACATAGAAACATTAAAAGTAGAATTACAAAACAATGATATTGCTATTGAAGTAGTAAATCAAGGTTCTAAGATGTTAGGCATTGGACTTTCAAATCTTGTGAGATTACTAAATCCTGAACTTGTGATTCTAAGTGGACCATTAATAATGAATATTGAACATTACTATGAAAAGTCAATTGAAATCTTTCATAGCATAAATTCTATGGATAATAATGTTATATTTAGTAAAGGAGGAAAGTTTAAAGAAGATGTTATTGCGCTAGGGTCGGCAGCTATGATAATGGAAGTTTATTTAAAAAATATTTAGGTAAGAATAATATTAGGAGTGATGATATGAACCCAGTAGCGTTTTATGTGTTTGGATATAGTATAAGGTGGTATGGAATATTTATAGGATCGGGAATGGCCTTAGCTATAATATTATTACAATATACCTGTAAATATAGAGATATAAATTATGACTCTGTTTTGGATGTAGTTCTTATTTCTTTACCCATAGGTATTATTGGTGCAAGGTTATATTACGTAGCTTTTGAGTTCAATATTTATAAAAATAATTTAATGGATATATTTAATATTAGAGGTGGCGGACTTGCAATTCATGGAGGAATTTTATTTGCCTTAATATCTGCCTTTATAATTGCAAAACGTAAAAAGATGAGTTTCTTTAAAATGGCTGATGTTACGGTGCCCACAATTATTATGGCTCAGGCTATCGGAAGATGGGGGAATTTTTTTAATTCAGAAGCCCATGGTGGTCCTGTATCCTATAACTTTATTAAAAATTTCCCATACTTCATACAACAAGGTATGCATATAGCTGGAATTTATTATCATCCTACTTTTTTATATGAATCTTTATGGGATTTCACTGTCTTTATAATACTAATGGTTATTTTAAGGAAAACTAAAAAAGTTGGAATTGTATTTTTTACTTATATAGGTTTATATTCTGTAGGAAGATTTTTTATAGAAGGACTAAGGGCCGATAGTTTAATGATTGGGCCATTTAGAATCGCTCAATTAGTAAGTTTAGCTGGAGTTGTAATCTGGGTAGGATTTCTTATCTTTATGAAATATAGAACAAAAACAGAATCTAAATCATCATTGAATTAACAATAACGGTAATAAGGGGACGATCAAGTGGCGGTAATTGCTTTACAAATTTTTCTTTTATCAATTATAGCGGGTATTTTTGGCTCTATTCTTGGGCTTGGAGGAGGAATAATAATAACCCCTGCATTAACACTATTATTCGGCATAGATATAAGGTACGCCATTGGAGCAAGTATTATTTCTGTAATTGCTACATCTAGTGGTGCTGCTGTTGCATATGTAAGAGACAAAATAACAAATATGAGAATAGGGATGTTTCTTGAGATAGCAACAACTATTGGGGCAATAACAGGTGCATTTATCAGTGGCTTAATTGATCCCAAACATCTTTATGTTATTTTTGGTGTGCTTTTACTCTATTCAGCCTTTGCAATGCTTAAAAAGAAAAATCAAGAAATACCAGAAGTAGTTACAGCACATACCATTGCTAATAAATTAAGACTAAATGGTGAATATCATGATAAAGCATTAAGCAAAGACATTACATATAATGTTACCGGCGTATATGGTGGTTTTGGAATGATGTATGTTGCCGGAATAATATCAGGGCTTCTGGGAATAGGAAGTGGAATATTTAAAGTTATGGCTATGGATCTATTTATGAAACTTCCATTAAAGGTTTCTAGCGCTACAAGTAATTTTATGATCGGGGTTACTGCTGCTGCAAGTGCTGGAGTATATTTATTAAGAGGGGATATAGATCCTAAAATAGCTGCTCCAGTTGCATTAGGTGTATTAATAGGTGCTACCATTGGAGCAAAAATAATGGAGAATTTAAAAAGTAAAACTATAAGAATGATTTTTATTCCTGTACTTGCTTTTGTATCCATCCAGATGATTATAAAAGGATTGGGGGTTAAGTTCTAATGATAAAATCTAATAAGGTAGAAGAAATGGAAATAATAATAAGTAAAGTTCTTAGGATTGGGGTCTTATTGAGCGCAGTTATTATATTTATTGGGATTAGTATGTTCTTTGTAACAGGAAAAAGTGGCTATACTGGAAATTATTATCCTACAAATCCTTTAGAAATACTAGGAGGAATAATATCTCTTAAATCATATTCAATAATATTGACTGGAATACTAATCCTTATTCTTACACCCGTTTTTCGTGTAGGGGTATCAATAATAGTTTTTTTTCAGGAAAAGGATTTTTTATATGTAAAGATTACCTCATTAGTATTTATCATACTCTTAGTTAGTTTTGTCTTAGGAAAAGTTGAATGAAAAATAAGACCAGCATAAAGTTGATCTTACTTTATTTTTAAAATTACAAACTACTATAAATTATATTTTTCATAACTTTACTCCTTCCTTATAGATCTACTATATCCCAATATAAATTAGATATAACCCTAAAAACATAACAATCATTGCCAATATAGTTTTTAATATTTTACCAGCAAATAAAGTTTTCTTAGAATTGTTTATTGATTCCACAAACCCCACTGAAGTGCCTGCAATTAAAATCAAGGTGCAATGACCAATGGAATATAAAAGTAGCATTAATATACCTATTATTATATTTCCTTCTCCAGCCACAAAAGCTAAGATAGCCACTAGTACGGGTGTAGAGCAAGGTGAAGATAACACCCCTCCAAGTATCCCGAGAAAAAAGGCTCCCAGCAGTCCTACTCTTTTATTTGGCATTTTGCATGAGTTATTCTTAAATTCTATTACACCCAGTAATTGAAGTGCAACTATAAGCATAATTGCCCCAAGTACTATATACCACCATTTTCCCGTTCCCGTCATAAGTCTTCCGAGTATTGCAGAAAGTGCTCCAAAGGTAGTAAAGGTAATTACAATTCCAACACAAAATATAAGTGAATATTTAAAAGCAAGTTTTTTATCTTTTCCTGCATACCCACCTACGTACCCTACTACTAATGGAATTGTAGATAGTACACAAGGGCTAAAGGACGATATTATTCCTGCAGCAAAGGACATAATTAAAGCAAGCCAAATATTATTAGATAACATTCCACCAAAATTATTTAAAAATTCATTCATTTATTCAACTCCCATATCTTTAAATACTTTTACAATTTCTTCTTTCGAGAAAAATCCTTCATGTCTAAATACTTGTTTTCCATCCTTATCTAGAAATATTTGAGTTGGTATAACCTTTATCTCATACTTACTTGTTTCTTCTGGATCTTCATTTATATCTATAAACTTAACAACAACCTTGCCATCATACATGTTTTTAACCTGTGCAAGTACAGGAACCATCTCTCTGCAAGGTATACAAGTTGATGATCCTAAATCCACCAATGTAGGTTTACCTTTCTCTAAATCTTGAGTGGTCTGATTAGGTTCATTTTTTACAACATATATTTTATAACCCCAAATTGCAATTACACTTAATATTAAAACAATAATTATACTAATTTTAGTTGTTTTTCTCATTTATTCGCCCCCTTACTTAATTATATAAATGAATAGTTAAATTTATACAAAATATATGAATAACAATTCAAAAAATAACCAACTATTTGTATACAAATAGTTGGTTATAATGACTCTTAAGTATATTCAATATTCATCAATTTAAATAGGTAAAGTTATAAAATATACAAATCCTCCTCCAAGCGTTGTAGTATTGTACCATAAAGCGAGATCAATTTTTTTAATAAGTCCTTCATCTAGAATTTTTATAAATGCAGTATTTCTATTCTCTGAGTATTCAAGCGAAATTATAGTAACCCAGTGCCACTGTTGTAATTTCTTTTCCATACCATTACATAAATTTAGAAATGCTATAGGAGCATCATTTATCAGTGCCTCCTCTAAAAAATCCAATACTTTTGATAATTTAGGACGCTTAGAGATATCTTTAGGCAAATCACAAAACTCATACTTGACATTCATTCCTTTAGATTTCGTGTAAACAAGCATTACTTCATAAAACATTTTAGTTGTAGGAATTCCTTCTTTTGTTGGTGTAACATATTCCCAAACTTCTTCCATTAGGGATAAACAGTTCTCATTGCTATTAATACCTTGTTCTAATTGAAAAATGGACCTGCTATTATTTAGATAAAAGATAATACTACTTGCTGCAGTAGGACCGCATCCCGATTGGCGTTGCCACTTTGTAGTATACCATTCTTGATCGCAACCATAAATTGTTTTATGTGTACTTGCATTTAGTACTTTAAATAAATCCGGATTAGTTATCGACTTTGTAATCATACGTAACACCCCCATTTATTAAAATTAAACCCTACTTCCAAGTGTTAATTAATTATTATTTATCCTTTTCAGAACCATTGATGCAATAGTTCCTGCCATGAATTTTCTTTGTTCTCTCCGGTGGAAAATAACTTTGAATATAGGAGATGAGAAAAATACCAAATATAGAGTACCTTTCTACCAAATCTACTCCATACTACCTGTAAATTACTCTACACGTTCTTTAAAACTAATGATTGGAATTCTCAATATATTAGAAGCTAAACCATGAATAAACGCAACAGGCAAAAATATTATAATACTCAAAATCATACTGATTTCGTAAAATAAATTACTTTTTTTAATAGTCTTCCTCCTCAGACGACTACGAAATGCACTCAAGGCTATCCCATAAACATTTCCAATCATAATCATGCGAATTGCTCCTAGAATACCCAATGCTTTCGTTATTCTATAAACTTCAACAACACGTTGCCATGAATCAGTTGTCGGATTCCCTCTGGTATCAGCATAATGTTGTGCAAAAAAGATGGCTGTAACTTCCTCTCCAGGAATACTTTCAGTGTTACCTGATAAAAGCCTCTGTATCTCTTCATTACTCATTCCCTGCTCCAAGGCCATTTTTGTGTGTGCGTATGAACATACCTCACATCCATTAACTTCAGTTACAGCTAGCATTATCCTTTCAGTGAAATCCGGATTTAGTTGCTTGCTTTTCTTATTCTCAATCATATACTTGATTGTTCTTAAACCCTTGTAAAGATTTATGTAAAATTCTTTGAGTGAGTAGATTTTTTTATAGAACTCTTGTCCCATTTTTTCTCCTCCTATATTTTCTATATTTATACAATGTAGCAATTTCTGTTTTTAAGCATTGTAGATAGCGAAATCGGATACAAAGCCTATAAGTGTGTTTATTTTACAGGAGCATAACCAATATGGAAGACCTAATTATATACTTAGAATGATAATGCAGAAGTATCAATTCCCCCTGTTTTGTAATTAAAATAGGTCAGTTTTATATTTTTAGTAAAAATATAAAGAGGTACTGGACTTAGCGTATAATTTACGCAATCGCACTTATTAAATCTCACCCTACACAGAAAGCCACTCCTAGTTTTTTAGTGGTAATTTTTCTAGTCGTCCTGTTTTAGAATAATGCTCATTGCACCTGGCACAAGTATACATATTTTCATCTCAATTGTTCTTAGATTTTTAAGAATTTATTAGATCAGTACTATAATTATAAGATAGGCTATTAACGGCAAAATACTATTTATTGATATTCTATCTATCATAACCTAAACTTAGACTCTGTAATTATCTTTCTTACTATTTTAGAAATATCTATACAGCAAATAGGGCATTATTAGATATACCCCCTATAGGTATAATTATAGCATATGCTAATATTGTGTCAATAGGAAATTTTTTTTAAATAAACTTAATAATTTTAAAGCTAATGTCTTATAGTACCCTTGGCCGATAGTGGTTTGATGAAGTAATACACTTAAATATAGTCACACCTTTACTCCAAAACATCTGAGGTATTTTGTTCTTCTGTACTTACATACATTCCCTCTGCTGCAGCAACATGCTCCTCTGAAATGTTACACAAGTATTAACTTATATTTTAAAATATTTACAAAGATCCCATAACACATAAAAATAAGCCTAATTTTATTACCAGGCTTAAGGTTCGTCAACTATAAGAATAATTTTTATTCCTGTACTTGCTTTTGTATCCATCCAGATGATTATAAAAGGATTGGGGTCTTATTGAGCGCAGTTATTATATTTATTGGACTTAGTATGTTTTTGGTAACAGGGAAAAGTGGCTATACTGAAAATTATTATCCTACGAATACTTTAGAAATACTAAGAGGAATAATATCTCTTAAATCATATTCAATAATATTGACTGGGATACTAATACTTATTCTTACACCGGTTTTTCTGTAGGAGTATCAATAGTTGAATGAAAAATAAGACCAGCATAAAGTTGATCTTACTTCTTTATATTTAGTATTACAAACTAGTTGTATGGAGCCTGTGAACATAAAATCCTCCAGTAAATGCTTCAGGGTTATACACGATCTCAGTGTTTTCAAAAAATATTTTTACTTTTTCCGCTATGACAAATGGTATATTTTCAACGTTTATAAAAAAATCATCTGTTCTTTGTTTATCCAAAACAAGTCCTAGTGCAGGTGTACCACAACCAAAGGCTGTGACTTCTAATCTTATAACTCCATTTTCTTTAGATCCTATTAATGCTTTTAATACTTCATTTACTTGTTTATTAAATTTTATATTCATTTTACATCCCCTTAATTTATAAAATATAAGGTTATTATAACAGAAGGAAAGTTAACTATAAATTATATTTTTCCTAAACGAACTCAGAAAATCTCTGAATTTTTTCTTTTAATTCTAAGAAATTAATATATCTGGATTGCCTTACTATCTCTTTCCCCTCCAAATATATAATAATGGTAGGAATAGTAAATACGCCAAAAACACTAGCTACGGATGGAACATTTTGAACTTCTACATTTCCACTCACAACTTTAGAATTTTTACTAAGTAGTCCTTCAATCATGGGTAAAACATCGTCACATACATTGCACCCATCAGATGAGAAATATAACATTACAAACTTATTTTCTTTTACAAAATCTTTTATATCATCTATAGAATTTAAATTATTCATATCTTTACTCCTTTTTTATAACTCTACTAAAGTAGCTTAATCTACTAAAGTAGCTTCATCTGCTAGTGCAGCTTAATTATAAACATTTTTTAATTTCATCAGCTGATGGTACTCTTCCCATTATCTTTACTTTTTCATCTACTACTAGAGCAGGTGTTTTCATAACTCCGTAAGCCATAATTTTTTTAAAGTCAGTGACCTTTTCTATAGTTGCCTCAATTCCTAATTCCTCTACTGCCTTTCTTGTGTTTTCTTCTAGTTTTTTACAATTAGCACATCCTGAACCTAAAACTTTTATAATCATAATATTTTCCTCCTCTTGAATTTTTATTTTTTATACAAACATAAATGAAAATGCATTGAATAAATATCCAATTATAACTATCCCGGTTGCAACTATAGCTACAAATATAGCTAATAATTTAGGTCTAACAACCTTACTAAGCATAATTATTGATGGTAGTGAAAGCGCTGTTACCGCCATCATAAAGGATAACACTGTACCAATACCTACCCCTTTCCCAAATAATGCTTCTGCTATTGGTAATGTGCCGAATATATCAGCATACATTGGTATACCTACAGCAGTTGCCAGTAACACAGCAAAAGGGTTATTATTTCCAACTACAGTTTCTATTATTGATTGAGGTATCCAATTATGAATAGCAGCGCCAATACCAACACCAGTTAAAACATATAGCCAAACCTTATGAAATACATCTTTAACCTGCTGCTTTGAATAAGATATTCTATCTTTTCTTGTAAGTTCAATTACTTCAACATCCACGTTTTCTATTTCTTTTACATAACCTTCTACATACTTTTCAAGCTTTAATTTATCAATAATGGTTCCACCAATAACTGCTAAAATTAAACCTACAACAACATAGGCTATTGCAATCTTTGCACCAAAGAATGACATTAAAATTAATAATGATGCCAAATCCACGAGTGGTGAGGATATCAGGAAGGAAAAAGTTATTCCAAGTGGAAGCCCTGCTGCGTTAAATCCTATAAATATTGGAATACTAGAGCAACTACAAAATGGTGTAATGGTTCCAAGTAATGCCCCTAGTATATTTCCCTTGATTCCCTTAATGTTTCCAAGAATTTTCTTTGTTCTCTCCGGTGGAAAATAACTTTGAATATAGGAAATAAGAAAAATCAGCACTGATAACAAAATAAATATTTTTATAGTGTCATAGATAAAAAAATGTACACTACCACCTAATCTTTCTTTAATAGATAATCCAAACACCTTCTCTACAAGGGCCTGAATAAGATTTGAAAGCCAAGTCATTTTTAAAATTTCATTATTGATCCAAGTAAATATTTGTGAAATTACATTCATCATTGTCACCTACCTCTATAATGTTTTTATTTATTGAAATAAATTATTTGTGAAATAAAATTAACTGTTAATATTACATTTGTTTTTGAACATTTCCGTATATTTATCACCCTTATTAAGTTTTTCCAAATCCTTTTTCACCGTAGCATAATTTTCTGAATTTAAGATTACTTTCTCCAGTATATCTTTAAGAAGCTCATTATCCTTGTCAATGTAATAGTATATAAACTGTTCTTGCCTTTCATCCTTTACAAAGCCCATATCTCGAAGTTTACCTAAATGCTTTGAAATTTTAGGCTGAGGTTCTTCTAATATCCCTTGAATCTGGCATACACAAAGTTTTTTATTATATAGCAAGACTAAAATTCTCATACGTGTTTCATCAGATAGTACTTTAAATAAATTCATTAGCTTTTCCATCCATTTCACATCCCTTAGTTAAATTGAATAATACTATACTTATATGTCCATATGGGTATATAAGTATAGTATTACTAAATGAAATATATGTCAATGATTTTCTAATATTTCTTTAAATTAATTTCATATTTATATTGTTGTATTCATATATTATGATACAATGATGATTGTACTTGTATTAATTGTAAATTAGGAGGTAATTATGAGTAACAAATTCTTCAAAATATTAGTCATTTTCAGTATCGCTATAAATATAATAATATTTTCAGTATTTAGCTATTATCTACTTTATGTATGGAAAGTTAATATTTTATTACCTCTGGTAGTTCAAATATTTTTTATTCTAAACATATTTTTTTCAATAGGTGTTTACTTTAAAATGAACAAATCCTACTACAATATAAAAATGAAGCTTGAAAATGCTTATTTATCAGGTTTCGAAGCAATGGCGGCCTTAGTAGATGCTAAAGATTTTTATACAGGAGAGCATTCAAAAAATGTTTCAAGATATGTGTCTATTATTTGCAATAATTTAAGTTGTGGCAAAAATAAAGAAGATAGCAAAAATAAAGTTAAAATTGCAGCCACTTTTCATGATCTCGGGAAAATCGGTGTTCCTGATATCATTCTAAAAAATCCTGACAAATTATCTGATTTAGATTATGGAATAATGAAAACCCATCCAGTTATAGGTGCAAATGTTATAGATAAAATAGAAGGCTTCTCCGAAATTAGCAGTATAATTCGTCATCATCATGAAAGGTGGGACGGAACAGGCTATCCTGATAAGTTAAAAGGAAATGAAATACCCTTTGGCTCTCAAATAATTTCTATTGCTGATACCTTTGATGCTATTACATCTGATAGAGTGTATAGAAAGGGACGAAGCAAAGATATTGCATTAAAAATATTAATTGAAGAAAAGGGGACACAATTTAATCCTGAATTAGTAGATATTTTTATAAAAAGTATTAGTATTACCAAAGATCAAAAGGAAGTATGAGATTAACTCCATACTTTTTCATATTTAGTTCTTCTATACCTATTGCAATATGTGATTTTATTTGCTATCGTATACCCATAGTAGGTATACAAGACTTTGGTTTTGTGTTTATAAAATAATTCTGGAGGTAATTTAATTTTGAATAATATATCAATGTTACTTGCTTTCTCTGCGGGTCTGCTATCATTTTTATCCCCTTGTGTCCTCCCACTGGTTCCTGCATATGTGAGCTATTTAACTGGTTCTTCTATTGAAGAATTAAAGAAAAACAAAACTAAACTTTTCACTTTATATAAATCACTAGGATTTGTATTAGGTTTTTCTATAATTTTTATTCTAATGGGACTTTCTATAACTTCCATGGGCAAATTACTAATTACCCATAAAGATTTATTTAGAAAAGTTGGTGGAACTATTATCGTTCTATTTGGTCTACATACCATTGGAGTATTCAAAGTAAAATTATTTTATCGTGAGAAAAGATTTTTATATTTTGATAAAGTCAAAGGTCCCTTTAGCTCAATTATCATGGGTATGGCCTTTGCCGCAGGTTGGACTCCTTGCATTGGGCCTATATTATCCTCAATACTTATCTATGCTGCAAGTATGAATTCTATAGGTAAAGGTGTTTTACTATTAGTAATGTATTCACTTGGACTTGCTGTTCCATTTATTTTAACTGCCATTGCTATAGAAAGCTTTACAAAACAGTTTAAAAAGTTTTCAAAATATTTGTCTATAATATCTACAACAAGTGGTGTTTTAATGATAATAATGGGAGTTATGATTTTCATGAATAAATTAGCTATATTAAGCCAATATGGAAATTTTATTAATTTTTAATTGAGGGGAGAACAAATATGACAAAACCATCAAAAATACTTATAGCTATAACAATAGTATCTGTAACACTTGTAGGTGTATCTATTTATACTTTAAACAATTATAATAATAAACCTAAAACAACTGTTGAAAACACAGCTAATGGTAAAACGACTACCACTAAAACTGATCCTAATAATGAAATTAAAATAAATCCTAATGTTATTAAAACTAAGGCTATAGATTTCAAATTAAAGGATCTGAGCGGTAAAGAATTGTCCTTAAGTGACTTAAAAGGCAAAAAGGTATACCTCAATTTTTGGGCAACTTGGTGTCCACCTTGCAAAGCAGAAATGCCTGAAATTCAAAAATTATATGAAGAAACAAAAGATAGTAATCTAGTTATAGTCGCTGTTGAAATAGGAGAACCTTTAAGCACTGTTAAATCCTTTATTGATGAGAGCAAATATGGTTTTAAAGTACTTTTAGACTCTGATCAAAGTGTTGCTTCCAAATATAATGTAGCCTCAATTCCTACCTCATACTTTATTGATGTAGATGGGAATATCATTTCTAAAAGCATCGGAGGATTGAATATTAATCAGATGAGAGCATATATTAAAACTCTAGATAAGTAAGTGAACTATGATTTTAATTTCATACATATCAAAATACTATGATATTATGATAGTAAGAATAACAACTTAAGATAATAACATAAATAGGACGTGAAAAATAATGAATACATCAATAACTTTTGTAAGACATGGTGAAACGGCATGGAATGCCTTGGGGAAATTCCAAGGATGTACAGATACAGATTTATCTAGTGAAGGTATAAAACAAGCTCAATATTTAAGTGAAAAATTTGGCGATAATTTCGATTTTATTTACACAAGTCCTTTAAAGAGAGCTAAACTAACAGCAGAAATCATCTCTAAAAGTAAAAACATTACTCCTATAGTTGAATTAGACTTAAGAGAAATAAATTTTGGCGAGTGGGAAGGCCATACCTTAAAAGAAATTGAATCAAATTTCCCAGAAAAATTTAATAAGTGGAGAACTGATGAACTTAATGGACCTCTATGTGGTGGAGATTTAAGTCTTAAAAAAGCAAGTATCCGCTCCGTTAATGCTATATTAAAAATAGTAAAAAAACATCGTGGACATAATATTATTGTAGTAGCTCATAGCGGAATTATTAAAGCCGCACTAGTGGGATTCTTTGATTGGAAAATGACTATGTATCATAAAATAATTTTAGGCAATACATCTATTTGTAAAATCATTTTTGACGATAATTTAAGTCCCAAAATAGTTACAATAAATGATACAAGCCATCTTCCTAATGACTATGATATAAAATCTTCTGTTTAATAACTGTCCCATTTATGTTATAACCTCAGAGGATACATCACTAACCTCTGAGGTTATTGTTTTTGTGGGCGCTATTCGTTTTTGACTATTTTCTTATTATAAACCCTCTTTATCACAGGAATTTATTACCTCAAAAAGCTCTTGTTTATTTCTTGGTATTTTTGTATCACAATTTATCTTTCCACTTTTACGTAAATTCTCAAAAACCTCAAGAATTAATGGTTTTTCAAGGTAACACTCATGTATTAATTTATCATCAGAAAAAATTTCATATGGTGTTCCTTCTCTAAATATTTCCCCATCCTTCATTACTATAATATAATCTGACCAAGAATATGCAAGTTCTACATCGTGGGTTGATAGTATAACGGTTATTCCTTTTTCATTTAGCTCATCAAATATCTTAACAATTTGTTTTGAATGCTGAGGATCTAGACTTGAAGTCGGCTCATCAAATACTATTATTTCGGGATTCATAACAAGTATATCTGCAATAGCTACTCTTTTTTTCTGCCCATAGCTTAAAAAATGTACTGCTTTATCTTTGTAATCATACATACCTACATTTTTAAGAGCTTCATCAACTCTTCGCCTTACTTCTGTATCACCTAGTTTTAAATTCATTGCCCCAAATGAAACTTCTTGATATACATCTGCTGAAAATAATTGATTTTCAGGATCCTGAAATACAATTCCTACGTTTTTTCTTAATTCTAGTAACGACTTTTGGTTATACTTTATTTCATTTCCCTTATATATTACATTCCCTTTAGTTGGCTTTAAAACACCATTAAAATTCAAGAAAACAGTTGATTTACCTGAACCATTAACACCAACAAAAGATACTTTTTTACCTTTCTCTATTTTTAAATTTATATTATTTAATGCTTTAGTACCATCTGGATATTGATAGCTTAAATTTTTTGTCTCCAGTATATATTTGCTCATTATATCATCTCCTGTGGAGCTGCATATTAACGACTTCATAATGAAAGTTTAAACCCTAGCCTATGAAAGTAGGAGCCTCTCTTTCTAAAATGTCGTTAAAGATTTCCTCCAAAAATATTTCCACTAAAACTTATAACTATTAAGATTAATTCCACTACTATGATTAGAAATATATTTTTATATGAACGTTTATAATGATTTTCCAGCAAATTTATTTCTCCATCATAACATCTTGACTCCATAGCAGTATAAATATTCTGTGAACGCTTATAAGCACTTAAAAACAAAGAAGTGACCAACTTCCCCAATGAACTTAACCCAGTTCTATATGTTGAATATCCTAGCCTTGAGTTTTGTGATATATAAATCATATTAACAGTATCTAATAGTACGAAAATAAACCTATATATAAGTCCCATTAGTTCAACAAATAGTTTAGGTACTTTAAGCTTTCTTAACACAGATAAGACTTCAAAAATAGGAGTTGTTAAAGTTAGAAAATATAAACATGAAACTGAAGCAAGAGACTTTAAAAATAGTCTTGCTGCTATTGAAATACTATCCCAGGTACATCCTAATCTAATGTCAAAAATACTAAAACTAAATATTAAACCCTTATTGGTTGAAACTACATTTACGGCTATTGTAATGACCCCCATTATGAGGAACGCTAAGGGTAATGACATCAATTGAATATAATTTTTCAATGGTAGCTTACCTTTAAAAACAGTTATAGAAGCCATAAGTAATAATATTATTATGGAAACAGCTATATTATTTAATGATATACATACAATTATAGTAACCATAGCAAAAATAAATTTCTCCATAGGATTAACATTTTTAAGTTCAGAAGTGTAAGCTAATTTATCTATAGAAATCATTTTTTTTCACCTTCAGATGCTTTTGCTTTTCCTTTTGAATACCCAAAGAAATAACATACAACACCTGAACCAATAGCCGCCTGTAATGCAAATAAAAGACTTTCTATTTCAGCACTTGGTGGTTTCCAAATTGATGAAAACCATGGTTTATAATTTGCATCAATCTTGGTAATTTCTTTTTTTGCCTGATCATCTGAACCAGTAAATGTGGCATTTTTTAGAAATAATAAGGGGATAACAGCAATAGCCACTACAAGAAATGCAAGTATTAAATTTTTTTTAAGCATATTATTACTCTTTTTCTTTTCTATGCCCATTTCTATTCATCCTCCTTTGATATGATTTTTAATTCTTTAAGTTCTTCCTTATTGTATTTAGTTAAGAGATTAAATACTATAACTGTTAATATTCCTTCACTTATCGCTAGTGGAATCTGTGTTACAGCAAATATACCCATAAACTTTACAAGGGATACTGCGAATCCTCCTACTTTATCTGGAAATGCCATTGCAAGTTGAAAAGAAGTTGTAACATATGTCATTAAGTCCCCTAACATAGCAGCGGTAAATACTGATATTGATAGTGACACATTAAATTTTCTTAAAATCTTGTAAAGAAAATAAGATATAACTGGTCCAACTATAGCCATAGAAAAAGTATTAGCCCCAAGGGTTGTAAGTCCTCCATGAGCAAGTAACAGAGCCTGAAATATTAAAACTATAAGTCCTAATACGCTCATTACTGTAGGTCCAAAAAGAATAGCTCCAAGGCCTACTCCAGTTGGATGTGAGCAACTTCCTGTAACTGAGGGTATTTTTAATGCAGATAATACAAACGCAAATGCTCCTACCATTGCAAGCAACATCTTCAATTTAGGATTCATTCTAACTTTTTCCTTTATAGAAAAGTAACCAATAACAACAAAGGGTATACATATAGCACCCCATGCTATACACCATATTGGAGGTAAAAATCCTTCCATTATATGCATTGCGAATACGGTTTTAGTTGTAAATAATAGTGCAAGAGAAACTCCCAAGGTAATTTGGTATTTTTTTTTCATATAAAACACCCCTCATTAATACGGTTCTTAATTTCCATATAATTTTTAGTAAAACAAAAAAACCTTCTAACTAAAGCGTTAAAAGGAACCGATTGAAAAATATGTTTAATCATAAAATCAACAAACAACTTTTCCATTATAAAGACCTCCCTATCACTCGTAGAGTTTGCGGTACAAAAATAAAGGCAGGTCTTCTGACTCAAGAATCATTATTTAAGCACGCCTTCCCCGTTTCCAAGTGGCATAATGTACTTAAATTCATCTATTACAGCTACGAGATAGTTCAGGATTTTAACCTGATTCCCTTTTAATTAATTTTAATTAAACCTATATTATATTATTTAATTTTTCACATATGTCTTATTTATAATAATAAGACTATTAATACTAAAAATCAAGAACTATAATTTTGGGAATATTATGCTTCTTAAAAGGCATTAAATTAGCCCTCTAAATATTGTTTTTCACCAAAGTTTTCCTCATATTTTGGGCATCCATAACGTTTTGCAAACCATTGTACAATAAATGGGCACAAAATAGCTGATAGAACTGTAGCACAAGATATCTGCACCGTTGCTAATTTCACAAAAGGTGAAAAACTTGGAACTAATTGTCCAATCATTGCAGGCACTGCAATTGTATTGCCAGCAACAGACACAGTTGCCATACCACCATATCCAGGTCTTTTTAACAAAATCCTGTCCACAATAAGTGCAACAGGTCCAGTTACAACTATTACAATAATGAAAAGAAAAACTCCGCTAAATCCTCCTGTTACAATATTGGAAAGGTTAATATTTGCGCCTAAAATAAAATCCATTATAGGTAACACTAATGCAATTCCTCTTTCTGCTGCTGTTTTAATTTCATTATCAATAGTGCATAATAAAATCCCAATGCATATAGGTAATAAAATAGTTACGTATTCCTGCCAATTTATTGAAGCCCCACCTGCTATTCCAACTGTAATTAAAGATAACATAGGGCCCGAATTCAAGTTAAACATTGGTCTTGCCACAAGGTCAGCATGATCTCCATAAGTTTGTACAAGCCCCATATATAAACTACCATTATTGTTTGTCAAAGCACATAAAATTGCTAAGCTACAGGTCCCCAACACTCCTATATTCCCAAAATAATGAAATATCAAGATGAACACACCAGACCCCACTAAATATTTAAATAGCACATGAGCTCCACCCCGTTTTATTGCTTGTGGTATATCGCTAATGCTCATTTGTGTTCCTGTAAACAATAAAGTTAGAACCATCATAACTTTTAATCCATCATCGGAAAGTATGGCTTGACTATAACTACCTATTCTCAAAAGTGAAGGACAAAACGTATTTAAAATAGCCGATGCAAATAATGGTACAATCATTGTTCCCGTTGGAATTTTATTTATTTGTTTTAATAATTGCGTTTTCCCCATCTCCTAAGCCTAAATATTTTTTATATTTAGTCTACCATTTAAATCCATAATATCCTAATTTATATATCATTCTCAAAAACCTCAGATTAAAAAAATTCATAATACAATAATACTTCAATTAATACTCATTAACCCGTGCAAGCCATTCATTAACTAATGACTTAAATACTTCTGGTTGTTCAATCTGCAAATTATGTCCCGCTCTATCTAACACAACAAAAGTTGCTCTTGAGAAGTTATCTAAAATATCCCATTGATCCTTATACCCAACCGAATTGTCCTGTTTTCCCAATAACATAAGAACAGGTTTATCAAATTTATCATTTACATTATCTACGTCAAAGGAGAATCCATAACCATTTTTCCTAAGGTTTTTTAAGAATTTAATGTTTGAAATTTTAATCCCCGCCATTATCTCATTTTCATATCTCTCATAGATTTCTGTGCTTTGAACTACTATCTTTAAATTAAAGTTTTCAGCCTCCTCTGGTGTCAGCTGGGTTAATAATCTATTATCTTTAACTAAAACAACATGGCCCGGAACTTTTCGCTTATTATATCGTGGTATTATAAGTGGACAAATTAATAAAATACCATCTATCTTATCTGCCATTTTGTGAATTATACCTCTTGAGAGATATCCTCCATACGACTCTCCTACTATTAGAAAATTTTCATTTGGAATGACTTTTTCAATAAATTCTATTACAATATCAAGCATATTGTCAGAACTTATAATCCACTCCGCACTCTCTGATTTGCCCATACCTGGCAAGTCAATATATATCCTTTTATAACATTCTTTAGCGCTAAGTAGAGGTTCCATACATCCAGTCATTACCCTGTGATCTGTATAGTAACCATGTAGCATAATAATTGGTTTTCCATCACCTATTACTTCATAATTTATAGATAAATTTTTTATTTTACATTTCATTCAATATTTCTCCCGTCATGTTAATTATGTAAAATGATTTCTATTTTATTGTAATGTTCTTATATCTTTATAGTGTAATTATACACATTTTTATATAAATTACATTACTTATGTTTAATCAATGTTATTATTAATATATAGCACCCATTTGTAGAATATATCAAATGTAATAAAGGAGGATAAAAATGTGGAAAAAGATAATCAATCGCTAAAGCAAATCGGAGTTAGATTCATTCCAGACATTGCTCCCATATCTTTTATTAACGGAGTCATGGTCGCTACAAATGGTATATTATCTAAAAATGCAGAAGCTATTGCAGAAACCCATAATATGGCCATTGTAGTTAAAACAAGGTCGCCTTGAGTAAGGTCAATTGCATTTTTTGCAAGTATTTTTATTACACCTGCTTCTTTTAACCCACCTACCATTATAAAAAGTCCCACAAAGAAAAATATTGTTTTCCACTCAACTTCGTGGAGTATTTTTTCTGGACTGATATTGGAGAGAAATAGCAAACTAACTGCACCGGTTATAGCAATTGTCGCAGACTCATAATGTAAAATGCTATGTAACATAAATCCAATAATTGTTAAACTAAGGATTATCAAGCTTTTTATAAGAAGACTACGGTCTTTTATACACTCTTTTTCATCCATTTCCATTATTTTTATTTTAGCCTCAGCTGTCGTGACAAGTTTTTTACGATAGATCAATACGAAAATAAATGTGATTATAAATAATAGTGGGATAGCGATTGGAGCAACATTTCTTATAAAATCCATAAAGCTTAAGCCAACAGCGCTACCTATCATAATATTTGGTGGGTCGCCCACCAAAGTTGCAGCCCCACCTACGTTTGAAGCAAATATCTCAGTAATAATAAATGGAACAGGATTTATATGAAGACTTTTTGTGATATTTAAAGTTACAGGTAATATCAATAATATTGTGGTAACATTATCTAGTACTGATGATAGTACACCAGTTATGACAGATAAAAGCACAAGAATTACAATTGGTTCACCTCTTGCTATTTTTACAGTTTTGACTGCCATATATTCAAATATACCTGACCTTTTGGTTATCATTACAATAACCATCATACTTATTAGAAGCCCTAATGTATTAAAATCAATTTCTTTAAATGCACTTTCCTGTGATAAAATTTTAAAAAGTATCATGAGAGAAGCACCAGACATGGCAATAACGGCTCTGTCAAATTTATCCCATATTATTAAAATATATGCACCAATAAAAATTGCACTTGATACAATAATTTGTGTGGTTGAGTGGTCCATTAAAATCCTCCTACTAATTTAAAATGTTTATAATATTATTTCCATAAGTTTATTTGAAATAAATCGGCTTATACCCGATAGTATACCTATAAAATATATAATATATAGCTCCCCTGCTTTCTCAATTAATAAAAAAAGAAGGCAATTAATTAAATTGTCCTCAATGTTTATTTTGTAATATAACATGTAAGTACCATATATTGCTTTATTTGAAAAACATCCTAATCAACTGCATAATTGAAGTTATAGAAAAGCCAATCATACTTAATTTATACAATTTTATTATTTGCAGTTTATCAATCTCTGTAAAAGATTCTTTGTTTATTACTTTATCTAACTTTTTCCGCACCATTCTTAATTCCAAAAAAGAAAAAGTTAGTATACTTAGTCCTAATAATGTGACAACAAAAGTAATTGTTTCCAACATGAGATCATCCTCTTTACCGTTTTATAATCTTTTATAAAAATATTTCTAATAGTAAAATCCTAATCCTACTATTTATTTTCTTCCTATTTACTTTCTTCCTTTTGTTTTGCTTCCTTTTGCATTTTTTCTTTTTCAATTCTTTTGGGAAAAATTAAATTAAAATAAACAAACACTGTAATAACCCCTACCCCAATAAAGAATACCATAATATTTTGTGCACTCATATTATCACCTCCTTATATCAATACCTATATTGAACATACAATAATCAAAAAAATAAAAAAGTGAGAAACTCAAATAAGAGTTTCCCACCCTAGAAACAAAATTCTCGGAATCAAACTAAACTTCAGTTTGTCCAACCGCTAAAATAATAAATTGCATTGTATACAGTATATAATACCATATAGTTTAAATCAACTCAAATTATCTACTGATATCATTATTTTTTTTACTCCTTTTTGAACCCAATACACTACAATAATGCCTATAACAAAACGAATATTTATAGATAAAATAACTATATGTCTTAATGTCATTGTTAATACTACTGAAAGTATTATCAACCCAGCTGCGCTACAACCAAATATAAAATTTTGAAGCTTAGAAGAATGCTTTTTTGAAAGTTCAAAGCTATTTTTCCCTATATAAGTTACCAATGTAGTCGCTATAATAAGAATATATAAAGTGCTTATTAACATACCCAAGGTGTAGTTATAAGTTATATTATAATCAAAATTCCCTTTTAGCAACTTAGGTAAATATAAAAAAATAAAATCTATAGTCAACATTAAACAAGAAAATCCTACTAATATTACTAAATACTCTTTAATTTTTTTAAAAATATCTTTTTTAGGATTCACAGCTGATATTATATCATCTGTGAATTTTTTATAATTCTCCCCCACCATATTTCCCACTGATTTGCCCTCTTCTTGCCAATCTAAAAACATTCTTAATATATCACTAATAATTTCTTCTTGTTCTACTTCATTTATATCGCTTACCCTCAAATAACAAACTATATCAGTAAATATTATGCCATTTCCCTTTGTTAGACTCTTGCCTAATTCGAAATTTTCTTTTCTTTCTCGCTCTGCCTTGCTCATATTTCTTTCCTCCCATAATCTTCAAATATTCTATCGATGCTATCTCTAAGTTCTTCCCAGTTATCATAAAAATTCCTTAGTTCTTTTTTTCCTAAACTAGATAAACTGTAATATTTCCTTTTAGGTCCAAAAGCTGACTCTTTTTTAATAGAATCTACAAACCCATTCTTTTCAAGTCGCAAAAGTAACGGATATATTGTGCCTTCACTAACCTCATTTAGACCATATTTCTTTAATTTCTCTGCTATTTCGTATCCATAAACTTCTTCATCACTAATAATTTTAAGAATACATCCTTCTAAAGTTCCTCTTAGGAATTGTGACTTATCTCCCAAGGGTTAACACCTCCATCGTCTATCATGTAGTACATGTTACTAACTATATTGTACTACATGATAGTTCATATGTAAAGTAATACCAAAATTATTACATGCTTTTTCTTTTATTTCCTATTGATTTAATAAACAATAAGTAATATAATGTAATAAATCAATATTCATAATTCTGTGAAGAGAAGAGTAAATGTTATCTGAGTATCTAAAGCGAGTGGAGAAGGGTGGAAGCTCCATGAGAAAAGTAATATTGAAAGACATCTCTGAGAAGTTTATCTGAAATTTAAAGTAAGATAAATCGGATTCCTCCGTTACAGGGAGTTGAGATGGCGTAGTTTAATAAACTTTGTCAAAGTAGGATGGTACCGTGAAAAAAGCTTTCACTTCTATATAAGAAGTTGATGCTTTTATTTTTTGTTCAGAATAGGGCCCATTCTGAAGAATTTATCACTATTTTGTAAAATTTATTAAAGTATGTTAATTAGGGTGGCACCATGAATTTCGTCCCTTGAGTTTATTACTCAAGGGATTTTTTAATATCGATTTTAAAGGAGAGATTGTATATGAAAAGAGTAATGATAAATGAAATAGGTAATTTAATAGGTGAAAAAATACAGATTAAAGGTTGGGTTTATCGAATAAGAAAATTAAAAACTATAACATTCATAATAATGAGAGATAGAACTGGTTTTGTACAATGCATTGCAGAGAATAATGCTATAGATATGAGTACAATAAAGTTAGAATCAGTAATATCAATCTTTGGAGAAGTAAAAGAGGATAAAAACGCTTTAAATCCTTATGAGCTAGTAATAGAACAATTTGAAATAATTAATAGAGTAACAGAAGAATTACCAATAGAAATAAATAAATCGATCTTAGATGTTAACTTAGATACCATGTTAGATAATAGAGTTCTGAGCCTACGTCATGAAAAAATTAATTCAATATTTAAAATACAAAACCTGATTGTACAAGGGTTTAGAGATTTCTTATCTAAGAAAGGTTTTACGGAAATATTCACACCTAAGATTGTAGCTGAAGGTGCCGAGGGAGGAACTGAAGTATTTGAATTAAAGTATTTTGAAAATAAAGCATACCTAGCTCAAAGCCCTCAGTTTTATAAACAAATGATGGTAGGTGCTGGATTTGAAAGAGTTTTTGAGGTAGCTCATGTATATAGGGCAGAAGAGCATAATACTAGCAGGCATCTAAATGAATATATTAGCATGGACTGTGAGATGGGATTTATTGAAGATGAAAAAGATATAATGGATTTGGAAGAAAACCTAATCATATTTATAATAAACAAAATATTTCAGGAGGGGAAAAAATATTTAAAAATATTAAATGTAGATTTACCTAAATTAAATATTAAGATTCCAAGAATAAAATTTAGCGAAGCATTAGAAATATTGAGCAAGGAATATAATAAATCAGATTTAGATGGAGATTTAGATCCTGATTCAGAAAAATTGATTTGTAAATATTCAAAAGAAAAACTGGGGTGTGATTTTGTTTTTTTAACTCATTATCCAAGAAAAAAAAGGCCAATGTATACAATGCCTTTAGGTGAAACTGAAACCCATAGTTTTGACTTATTGTTTAGAGGAGTAGAAATTACAACAGGAGGTCAAAGAATTCACGACTATAACATGTTAATTAATAATATTAAATATAAGGGTTTAACACCAGAGGTTTATCACAATTACACCTCCGTTTTCAAATACGGAATGCCACCACACGGAGGACTGGCAATTGGACTTGAGAGAATTACAGCGCAATTACTAGGCTTAGAAAATGTAAGAGAAGCATCCTTATTTCCAAGAGACAGAACAAGATTAACACCATAAGTGTAAGTATCAACATAATTCACATAATCTTACACAATTAGTCAATAATTATACCATATTTAAAATGTATAATTAATCTTATAAACCAGTTATATAACTAATCTTATAAAAAATATATTAAATATTGGAGGAATAAATATTATGATAAAAAAACACATATTAGGTGCATTAGCACTATCAATGTTAATACCAATTGGTGTAAGTGCTCAAACATTAACAACTAAATCAGCTACTCCGGTAGCGACAACTCAAAAAGATTCCGCTAAAACACCTTATGCAAGTCAAATAAAATTAGAAAGACAAACGATTAAGACTAACTATGAAACTAACCAGACAATTAGAGATGCTATCAAAGGGAAGATTGTTCAAGTTAAAACGTTAATAGCACAAGATAAAACTAACAAAACCTTAAAAGCTAAAAAAGACGCTTTAAAAGCTCAACGGGCTGTTATAAAAGCTGATAGAGCTACATTAAAGGGGATTAATGTAAATTTAGTCGCTGATAGAAAAATTGCTAAAACTGATGTAACCAACAAAAATTATGCAGCTTTAGCAAATGACCTTAATAATATAGCTCCACTACAAACAAGTAAAACACCAATATTACAAAAATTAAGTTCTGATTTAGATACATTAATAAGTTTATTAAGCAACTAATAGAAATTAAAAATACTTAGTAATATAGAAAAGCCATCTGTAACTCAGATGGCTTTTCTAATGGCATAATAACCACTTCTAATGTTTTTATTTTTCAAACATTATAAACAATTATTCTTTAGCTAATGCTTTCTTCCCGGCTTCAAGAACTTCAATGATTTTGTCTACATCATATACGCTTCCACCCCAAGTTCCGCCACTCACGGCTTGAAGTGCTGCCCATAGTCTTGTATCATCTGGAAGATCTGGATCAGGTTGAAGATCTGAATGAGGTTCGCGTGCTTCTAAGACTTTAGCTGCTTCTTCATAAGAAAGTTGTTTATCCTCAGTTCCAATGAAATTAATTGATCCCTCAAGCTGATTAGTGTCAATTATGATTTCAATAACGTCTCCGTCCTTCAATTTTCCGAGAGGACCTCCTACTAATGCCTCAGGCCCTACATGTCCAAAACAAGCACCTGTAGAAACACCGGAAAAACGCGCATCTGTAATTAGAGAAACATGCTTACCAAATGGCAATTTTTTTAAAGCAGAAGTTAACTGGTACGTTTCTTCCATTCCTGTTCCCATTGGGCCTACGCCCATCACAACCATTATGTCACCAGCTTCAACTTTGCCAACATCCTTAAGTGCTTTAATAGCTAACTTTTCAGAGGTGAAAACTTTAGCTTTCCCAGTGTGTCTAAATACTCCGTCATCATCTATAACAGATGGATCAATAGCCGTTGATTTTACTACTGAGCCTTCGGGAGCAATGTTTCCTACCGGGAAAGTTACTGTTGATTTTAGTCCTCTTTCTTTTGCCAGGCTTGGACTCATGATAACTTCATTAGGATCAACTCCATCGACCTCAACCAAACGGTTTCTGCATTGCGTTCGTCTTTCAGATTTTTCCCACCAATCAAGGTTAGCTCCAAGTGTTTCTCCTGTAACGGTAAGAACATCTTCATGCAGCAGCCCAAGTTTTCTTAAATGAAGCATAACCTCAGGAACTCCTCCTGCTAAGAATGCGCTGACTGTAGGGTAATTAACTGGTCCAATAGGCATAACGCTCACTAAACGAGGCACTTTCTTATTAATTTTTGCCCATTCTTCCACAGTTGGGATTTTACAATTAGCAGCATGTGCAATTGCTGGGATATGAAGAAGCAAGTTTGTTGATCCTCCAAAAGCAGCGTGAATCACCATGGCATTCTCAATTGCTTTATCTGTAATAATATCCTTAGTGGTTATTCCATTGTTGGCCATTTCTAAAGCTGCCCTGGCTGACTGCTTAGCAATTTCTTTCCATATTGGCTGTCCAGAAGGTGCTAAAGCAGAGTGAGGTAATGCCATTCCTAATGCTTCAGCAATGACTTGAGAAGTACCAGCGGTCCCAAAAAACTGACATCCTCCACCAGCAGAAGCACAAGCTTTACATCCGAGACTTGAAGCATCTTCTAATGAAATTTCATTATTGGCAAATCTAGCTCCAATCGTTTAGTTTTTCAATGATCTCAGCTCTTTTATATGACTTATCTGTTATTTCTTTTGGATAGCACATGTACTCTAAAAGTTTAATGGCATTTCTTGTTTGAGAAATACCTTTCTTTATTTTGTAGTCAAAACTTAATCCCTTTTCACTATCAACCTTTTCACTAAAGTAATAAAACTCATAATTTTCTTTTAAAATATCCACTAGTTCTCTATCATGAGTAGCCACAATAGAAATACTTTTCCCATTATTTATATACGTTAAAATTTCTGCTGACATAGAAATTCTCTCTATAGGGTTTGTCCCCCTAAATATCTCATCTATTGGGCAAAATACTGGCACATCCTTTTCTAGAGCTTTAATTATTCGAAGAATTGATTCTACTTCCGCCATAAAGAAACTTTTTCCTTTTGTTAAATCGTCACTTGGGCTAATGGATGAAACTATATTAAAGAAAGGTGCCTGGTACTCTTTAGCTAAAACAAAATAGAAGCTTTGGGCCAAAATTATATTTACTCCTAGCATTCTTAAGAAAGTTGACTTTCCAGCCATATTTGTTCCAGTAAGTACAATTCCTCCACTTTCTATGTTAATTGAGTTTCCAACGGCCCTCTCTATAAGAGGATGTATTCCGTCCACTATATTTAAAGAAATATCTTTTGTAAACACAGGCTTTACACACTGCTGCGTTAAATAATGTTCATAACCTGAAATAGAAATTAGTGCTTCTAATTCTCCCACGATATAATAAAGATCAATCAAAACTTGTTTTTCCTCTTTTATTTTATCAGATATAGAATAATAAGCGGTTTCTTCTAGAAGAAAAAGCACGGAAAGAGGCTCAAACAAACCAGCCCACATGTTTATAAACCCAATTAATTTTGTACCTCTGTCTATTCCCTTTATAGGTTTAAGCAAACAAGCTATTTTATCCCTATAATAAATAATATTTTTATTACCTAAACTCACAATCTTTTTAGCTGCCACAATGTTTTTTCTTAAATAAAATATACCATTAGTCTTAATAGTCCTTACTTCTCTTTTATTTATATCAATATTAATATAACTGAGTACGAAAAGTGCTATCATAAATTTTACATTTATAAATATTGCAAGAATAATTATTATTAACGGTATTATTTTACCCATAAAAGTATAAATATAATATTTTGTTTTATTTATCGAAAGATCATTCTCAATCATATCTAAAAACCCATTTTTTAAATCGTTGTTTAAATTAAAGAAAATACATTGAAGGCTCTCCCTTAACTTACTATCCTCACTAAATAACTTGATTAAACTCCCTCTTTCTTTTACCTTCTCTTCCTCCATTAGTGGATTTCTTAGCATTGAGTATAAAGCTGCTTCTCCGGAACTGCTATAGGTCCTATCCAATTTCGCATATACCTTATTCATATCTAAATCATCCCATGTTTGATTATCTAAGGTATAGTCTGTTTTAGGGCTCATATCAAAAAACTTTCTAATCTTTTCAAAATTTCTTGTCTTATCCATATCTTTGTTATTATCATCTCTTATTAATCTTAAAACCCTTTTGTTCAAATATTCACTTAGGGTATTTAAAATCATTTTACCTATATTCAAGTTCATTTCCCCCTTTTGTACCACGTCTGCACATTTGATATTACAATTATACCGTAATATTGAGTTTTTTCATAAAAATATATGTGCGGTTTACTATATTAAAGATGTACTAATACCAATAATTATTGCAATTACAACGATATTAATACCTACAAATGTGTAAAATGAATGGGTCACGACATTTAACTTTTTTAATTTTATTATATTAAATAGTTTTTATCGCATAATTAACAAAACCTATTTTATTTTCTTATATATAAATAATAGTAAAAATAGTATAATTAAGTAGATATTGTATTTTTCAATTGTAATATAATGTTAATTAATTCTAATAAAAATAAATAATTATGGGAGCTGAATATGAAAAAGAAAAAAAGCATAGTAGTTTTTTTGCTTTTACTACTTTTACTATTGATTTTGACATCTTGTTCTAAAAATAAAAGTACATTAAACATTAGTCAAAACCAAGGTGATTTTTTAAAAACAAAGCCAGAAACGATAACAAGTAAGTATAATATTAAGTACTCTGGTGATTTCTTCATAAGACTGCATTTTTATTTAAAGAAAGGGAAAGTTGATTGGGAGGTTAAAAATTCAAAGGGAGATATCGTGTTACGGGGATATGTGATTAATGAAAATGGGACAACATATAGGCAATTAACCTATCCATTGAATTTCTCGGAGGAATTAAAACGAAAGAAAGCGGTAAAACCAACTTCAGATACCACAGTGGAAATTTTCAATGCTGAAGATAAGGTAGATGAAGAGATGCGACCATTTTATTTAAGTAATCTTAATTATCAATCAATGAATCAAATCATTGGAGAAGTTGGATATCATGGAAAAGTTAAAGGAAAAGTTGTAAAAATAGGCTGGAACGATGCTATAGATGAAAAATTACATTTAATAGATGAGAATACGATTCTAGTGGTTCCTCAAACAACTCCAGCATATGTAGCAATTCTTAGCCGTTGTAAAGGACTTATCGTTGATGAGGGTGGAGTTATAGGACATGCAAGTATAGTATCAAGAGAGATGGAGATCCCAAGCATCATTGGTACAAAGTATGCTACTAAGGTATTTAGTGATGGCGATCTAGTAGAGATAGATACTAATCGAAAAATTGTACGAAAACTTTTATTAAAGGAGGGATAGCTATGGGGAAAGCTGAGTCACTTAATGAATTAAAAACCCATCTATTAAATGTTCCTAAATTTATATCGATTAATGAAGAGCAATATTTAAATAATAGGGCCTCTATATACAGATTCATTACTCAATTTCAAGAAAATACTACATTTGCAATAAGGAGTTCTGCTAATATTGAAGATGGGGAATTTAAGAGTTTCGCAGGGATATTTAATTCATATCTTAATATCCATAGAAATGATGTTGTAAATTATATTCAACTATGCATTAACGATAAGAATTTAGAAAGAGTTAAAGAGTACTGCAGTACCTTTAATATTAAAAAAGCAATTTCAATGAATGTTATAATTCAAGAAATGATAAACAGTGATATATCTGGGGTATGTTTCTCTATGGATCCAGTCTCTAAAAAAGATAATTATATTATTGAATGTGCTTATGGAATTGGTGAAGGTGTTGTGTCAGGACTAATTGATCCTGATCAGATTATCTATGATCCCAAAAATGATTTTATCATTTCTTATAAAGTGAAGTGTGAAAAAAGCAAGTTGAAATTTGATAGACAGAAATCTGGATTAGAAAATGTTCCTGTTGAATACTTAGACCAATGTAGAAGAAAAATTTCTATTAAACAGTTGAATGTTTTAATATCCGCAGTTAAGAAAATAAAGAACATATTTAATAATAAAGACGTTGATGTCGAATGGGCGTATAAAGACAATGTCCTTTACATCTTACAAGCACGTCTGATTACGACGATCTAACATTTATATGAATTTGGTTACAGAATAGATATATCAGGGGTCAGAACGTATTTGTTACTTAATTAAAGTGTTTTAGCTGAGTTGATAAATCAAAATAACTCAAGGATAGAACCTTGGGTTATCAAGTGTTTGTTAGCACTAAGAGATTATTTAGAGTAAGGGAGTTGAATACTATGGAAGTAGCGTTTCTGGATAGAGATGGTACTATAACAAAAGATTATAAAGATGAGGACTGGAGATTTGTATCACAGCTAGAATTTATAGACGGGTCTATCGATGCACTAATTAATATACAAAATAAAGGGTATGAATTAATTATAATTACTAATCAATATCTAATTAACGAAAATATTATCACATTAAATTCCTATGAAAAACTTACAAACAAATTTATTTCAAAATTAAAAGAAAATAACATTGATTTACTTGATATATTTTATTGTCCACATACACGAACTGAAGGTTGTGATTGCTTAAAACCAAGGCCAGGTTTAATAAATCAAGCTCTAATGAAATATCCCAATATAGATCTAGAACACTCTTTTTTAGTTGGGGATTCATTATGTGATATGGAATTAGCACAATATTTTAATCTCGATTTTTTTGGAATTAATATTAGTATAAGCTATGATAACATTCGCCCAGTTAATTCGTTAAATGATGTACTAGATTTTATTTAAAAAGTAATCATTCATATTCTGAATGAATTGAAGATTTAAAAAGAGATTACGGATTACAAATACAATGATTGGAAAAAATGTAGATTGGAACACAGAAAATCTATATTTTTTTATAGACTAAATGTAAAAAACATGTATTATATTAAACTCCATGGACATTTCCATTATAGAATTCCTTCAAATTCTTTAAAGATTCATCAGTAAATCCAAGTGCTTGTGCTACTTTTTTGACAATTTAATTTTTAAAAAATAAAGCCTTTCGTACCTTGGCTTTTTTTTTAAGGTCAAATATGGATGCAACCTTTGAATAATCGTCAAACTGGTACGTATCATAACTAAAACACGAATTTTGGCTATATTTAATATGGCATTATTAAAATAGTGTATCAAAAATCTATAGTTATATGATACATGGATAAATAAAGAAAATAGGCCGCATAAACCCACTTAATAGGCTGTAGATGTATCATGTTATTTGATATGTTTTATGATACACATTATAATAAAGCCATGGTAAATAATTTATGGGAGTTGTAAGGAATGAATAATATATATGCGTATATAAGTTATGTGAGGTAATTCAAGATCAAGTATTGAGGCAATAAAACCCTTGCAATACAAAGTAAAATTCTGATATTACCTCACATAATTTTTTTTGATTTGTAATGGCAAGTCTATTCCAGAAACTCCGGAAATGATTTTTTCACTGTCTCGTTTGATTTATTTACAGGAATTACGTTTGGAATTTTACGTTCTGTAAGAGCCTTTGTTATTGCCATCTGGCTAACCTTTGCATAATGCTCAGTAGACTTGATCGTAGCATGGCCGAGGAAGTCTCGGATATATATAAGCTGGATGCCGGCTTCAACCATATGAACACTTTTGCTATGCCTGAAACTGTGCGGCGAGTAATTGGTTTCCCTAAACATTTCCGGGCATTTTATCCTTGCCAACCCCACATATTTTTCAACAATATTGCGGATACATGCTGTAGTCATTTTTTCATGGGTTTGGCTGCTGAATAGCGGATGAATGTGAGATTCTTCATTATCAAGTTTTTGAGACTTCATGTATTGATTTATCAACTTTGAGCATTCGTCTGTTAATGGAATTTCCCGTGATTTTCTCCCCTTGCCATACAGTTTTATTCGGGTTGGACGACCAAACCTAACATCGCCGACAATAACGTCACAAAGCTCCTGAGCCCTGGCAGCACTATCATAGAGTAGGCATAACAAAGACTGATCTCTTCTTCCTAAGCGATTCGATATATCCGGTATATTAAAGAGAATGCCAATTTCTTCAACTGTAAAGTATGGAAAGGCAACACTTGGTGTTTTCTTGGACGGCACAGCGCTGATGCGATTGAAAGCAGAAAGTGCAGCCATTTCACGCCTTGATGCATATTTGAAGAAAGCAGATATTGTAGCATGACGCTGATTTCTCGATGATGTGCTATAATTACACTCCTCTTCGAGCCAAAGAACAAACTCTTCCATGAGCTCTATAGTAAAATGCTTATAGTCGATAAGATAATGGCGTATCCCTTTTATTTCATCCATGAATTTAAACAAGATACGAAACCCATCTTTGTACGAAATTATGGTGTTTTGGCTATAGCCGCCTGTCTTTGGGAGATACATTTCGAAATAATCTCCCAGCTGCTGTATAAATAATGTTGTTTTCATTCTGATGCCTCCGGAAAAACATGGGAGGTATAGACTGCCATCCTTTCAACAACATCAGCGTGCATCTCAGATGTCATGCGAAGATATTTTTCCGTACCATAGAGACCAGAGTGTCCCATGTAAGTCGAGAGGAACGGTACCGATTCATACAAGTTACATTCTTTCCGTTCCATTTTTCTGAATGAATCTACAGCAAAAGTATGGCGAAGAAAATCCAAACGTTTGGATTTCTTTCGCCACAGTTTTGCAACTCATTTATTGGATAATGGTACGGATATTTGTTATATTCAAAGGCTTTTAGGACATACTCGAATAACTACTACAACTATCTATTTACATCTTAGGAGAATGGATTTACTTAGTATAAAGAGCCCATTGGATATACTCTTGGATAAAAAAGATGAACAAGATGATTGAGATTCAAGATATATTCAATCAATATGGTGATGAATATAGGAGAAATCATAAGCTTCCACTACATATTTTAAAAACTATGATTTCTATTGAAGCTTGTAGAACAGCGGAGCTTGGTGGTCATGTAGATGAGTGTGATGAATGTGGTCACATGAGGGTTTCTTATAATTCTTGCAGAAATAGGCATTGTCCTAAATGTTAAACTTTAGCCAAGGAAAGATGGCTTGAAAAAAGAAAAGAAGATTTATTACCCGTAGGGTATTTTCATGTAGTTTTTACTATACCTGAAGAACTTAACTATATAACTCTAACAAATCAAAAAGAAATGTATTCTATTCTATTTAAATCTGTTTCTGAAACACTACTTGAACTTTCAAACGATAGAAAATATTTGGGCGCAGAAATCGGATTTATGGCAATTTTGCATACCTGGGGTCAGAATCTTATGAATCATCCACACATACATTGTATAGTTCCAAGTGGTGGATTAACTTTAGATGGTAACAGATGGATAAATTCGAAAAAAGATTTTTTTATTCCAGTGAAAGTGCTTTCAAGAAAGTTTAGAGGTAAATTCTTATTTTACCTTAAAAGAGCTTATTATAGTAATGCTCTTAAATACACAACTGGAATTGAGGAACTAACAGAAAAACATATATTTCAGAGCTTCATAGATAAGTTATATAAAAAAGAATGGATTGTATATTGTAGACCCCCTTTTGGTAGTGCGGAGTACGTACTTGAATACCTTGGGAGATATACTCATAGAGTAGCTATATCCAATCATAGGATTGTGAATTTAGAAAATGGCTATGTAACATTTAAGTGGAGAGATTATAAAGAACATAATAAAGAAAAATTTATGACACTTACAGTAGAGGAATTTATCAGAAGATTTCTCATGCATGTTTTGCCAAGAAAGTTTGTTAAGATTAGACACTATGGAATATTAAGCAACAGAAATAGGTCAACTAAGCTTCAAAAATGCAAAGAACTTACGGGCACAGTTCAAAGTAAAAAGCAAGAACAAGAAGTTAAATTAAATGCATCAGAGCTTCTTTTTAAGCTGACAGGAATAGATATAAATATTTGTACTTGTTGTGGTAAGGGCAAAATGTTGACAAAAGACAAGTTAAATCGTCAAAACTATTCTCCTCCAGGAGAAATAAACCGAATATCATAAAGTGTTTATTTAGGGGAGGGGGAAAATACGTCTATTTTTAGAAAACAATCAGAAGTTAGAAGGATTATAGATACATTTGTGGAAATTACAGTTAATAACGTTAGTGTTAAAGCTAATTTCAGAAAGAGGGGGAAGATTGAATCCCCATAGTAGTATTAACGCGGCATCGTTCTATAGCTTGTTTCAGACATTGAGCAATTTTAATGGCTATCATCATTTAAGCATATACTTATGGTGATAGTTTTTATCGGCTCAACATCTGAATCCAAACCTATTCATATTACGTAACAAATAGGTAGTGCAAAAGTGCACTACCTATTCAATTGCTGTGATTAACAAGGTTTATAAACAAAATCCTAATTTATTAAAATAAAGACTGAAATTTAGTTATTGATATTCTAATGCTTTGGTTTACGAAGAATTATTAAATAAAAAAATATATATAAACAAGGAATAAAATTTATTACTCAGTTTGACTATACAGTTGAACTGTAGTATGATACTATTAAGTTAAACTAAATAGTAGGTGAAAATATGAAACATAACCTGTTACCATTATCTGAAACTATGCATTATATTTTATTAGCTTTGCGTCAACCACTTCATGGTTATGCAATTATGCAAAAGATTGAACTAATGAGCAAAGGTACTGTCAAATTAGCTGCTGGAACTTTGTATGGTGCAATTGAAAATCTAAACAAACACGGTTGGATTGAGCCAGTGATTGGGGGAACTGATAGAAGAAAGGTTTATAAAATTACAGATGAAGGAATAGAAATTTTA
>Ga0209123_1000287_pt1 | contig 71671 bp, 53 predicted proteins | sample BarGraIncu00431A_FD_184500 | JGI IMG/M metagenome (GOLD analysis project Ga0209123, IMG submission 184500) | Arctic peat soil microbial communities from Barrow, Alaska, USA - Barrow Graham LP Incubations 004-31A (SPAdes) (version 2) | ecosystem: Environmental > Terrestrial > Soil > Wetlands >... | reverse complement strand
GGGATCGCTCCCTTGACTTCGCCGGCGCCGCAAGCGGCTCAAGCACCGCAGGCTGCTCCTGCTGGTCAGACTGGTCAGACTGGTCAGACTGGTCAGACTGGTCAGACTGGTCAGACTGGTCAGACTCCGCCGGCCGCTCAAGCCCCGCCGGCTGCGCCGGCGGCGGCCGATTTTTTCGAAATCCCCGCACTCGAGGCCGCTGTCTCAGCGCCCGCCAGCGCTGCTGTTGAGGAGTCCCTTTCGCTGGAGCTCTCTGGAGCCCCGCAGGCCGCCGGTCCCGGGCTCTTCCGACTGCCACTTACCATCCGCAGCGGCGCCCGGACCAAAAACGTCCTTTTGAATATCGCACTTTCCCTGGAAGAGGAATGACCGAGCCCGATTCCCGGTGTCAGACGGGTGCGGGTCGAGTAAGCTGTGCTGCAACAACCAAGGTCCAAACCGGAATAAACCAATCAAAGGGGGAGAAATGCCAGAGCTTAAAGGAAGCAAGACCGAGCAGAACCTGCAGGAAGCCTTTGCGGGCGAATCCCAGGCGCGCAACAAGTACACCTACTACGCGGCCGTTGCCAAGAAGGAAGGTTACGAGCAGCTTGCCGCCATCTTCCTGGAAACCGCCGAGAACGAGAAGGAGCACGCCAAGCTGCACCTGAAGGCGCTGGGCGGAATCGGTGATACCCTGACCAACCTGAAGGCCGCGGCCGCCGGCGAATACGCCGAGTGGACTGGCATGTACCCGCGCATGGCGCAGGAGGCGAAAGCGGAAGGCTTCGGCGCCCTCGCCGCCATGTTCGAGGGGATCGGCAAAATTGAGAAGCATCATCAGGAAAGGTACAAGGCCCTGCTTGCCTCCCTCGAGGAGGGGAGCACTTTCAAGGCCGAGGAGCCGGTAAGCTGGAAATGCAGGAACTGCGGCATGGTCCACGAAGGGACCGAGCCGCCGCAGATCTGCCCGGTCTGTCACCATCCCAAGGGGTTTTTCGAAATTTTGGCCGAGAACTACTGAGCCTACAGGTGAGGGGAGCTGCTCCCCTCGCCATCCCCCCGCCCGCTACAAATTCCGGCCTCCCGCCGGCCGTTTTGCCTCGCCCACTAAACCCTTGTATACGACAAAGTTTGCATGCTATGATGTTCTGGTTTTTCATTAGCAAGGAGGCACGCATGGCAATCATTACCGTTTCCAGAGAAATGGGCACCGGCGCCTATGCCGTAGCCAAGGAACTGGCCAAAAGGCTCAAGTACACCCTGATCGACCGGGTGAAGATCGAGGCGTTGGCCGCCGGTTACGGACTCACCAACGAAATTCTGGAGAGGGTTGACGAGAAGCCCCCCTCATACCGTACTGCCGAGGACCGGCTGCAGGCCGCCTATCTCAGTACCATGGAACTCATCCTGCTGGACTGCGCCAAGAAGGGGAACGTGATCCTGTACGGTCGGGGCGGGCAGGATCTCATTAAAGGGATGGAAAACGTGCTCAAGGTCCGTTTCGTGGCCCCCTTCGAGGACCGGGTGGAGAAATTCGCCGAGCGGGAATGGATTGACCCCGAGTTGGCCCGGGACCTGATCAGAAAGAGCGACCACCAACTGGGTGGGTTCATTCATTTCTATTTCAATCGGGACTGGAACGACCCGATGGCATATGACATACTATTCAATACCACCAGGCTTTCCCAAAGCGCCATGGTGGAAGCCGTGATCGCCGCATCCAAGGACCCGCGCCTCAAAGAAGCCGAGAGCGCATCGATGGAACTCCTGGAAAACATCATCCTTTCCAAGAGGGTCGAGGTTGAGCTTTTGAGGTCCAGTCTGGTCCGCGTGCTTCAGTTTGGCATCACAGCTGAGGACGGTGTGGTCACCCTAACCGGGCATGTTCAGTCGGAGGAGGAGATCGAGGAGGCGTTGCGGCTTGCCGAGGGGGTAGACGGGGTTTCCTACGTCGAGAGCGAACTGGATGTGATAAGCTTCAAGCCTGCTAAGGATTAAGTAGGTCAGGTAACATAAGTGATAGCAGAAAAAAGGGGCCCAGCCGGGCCCCTTTTTTTATCTTCTCATCTTCCGTCGCGCACGCGCTTGAGCGCCTCCACGCAGGAGTAGGGGACGGCCATGGAGCCGCGGCCGGTCCCGATGCCAATCCCTTCCTCGATGCCGTGATAGTCCGAGCCGCCGGTCCACACCATACCATTGCGCTCTGCGTAGGCGCGCAGATAGGCGCTCTCCTGCTCGGTGGCGAGGTTGTTGTAAGCCTCCAGGCCGTCGAGCCCCATGGCGCGCAGTTGGTCAATCACGGAGCTCAAGGTAGTGCGCTCATCCGTGATGCTGGTCGGGTGCGCCAGCACGGCGACTCCTCCCAACCTGTGCACGATAGCGAGCGCTTCCTCGGCGGGAAAGTAGCGCTTGGGGACGTCGCAGGGAACCAGGTAGCGGTTGAAGGCGTCCTGCATGTTCGCCACGTACCCCTTGGCAACCAGGACCTGCGCAATGTGGGGGCGACCCAGGGCGCCGCCGGCCAGCGCCGCTGCCTCCTGGTACTCGATGGGACTCCTCCCTTCCAGGGCGAGCTTCTCGTTGATCCGGTCGATGATCGCCTCGCTGCGGGTCTCCCGCTTTTCCCGAAACTCGTTCAGGGTCGCCAGGAGCTCCGGGTCGCGGTGGTCCAGCAGGTAGCCGAGCAGGTGCACGTCCCGGTAGGGTCCGAAGGCGACGGAGAGTTCCAGCGCCGGAAGCACCTCCAGGCCCAGGTCGGCGCCGGCGGCGAGCGCTTCGTCGATGCCGTCCACGGTGTCATGGTCGGCCAGGGCTATGGCCTTGAGACCGAGTCCCTTGGCGGCGGCGACCAGTTCGCCCGGAGTGCGGACGCCGTCGGAATAGTTTGAGTGCAGGTGCAGATCAATCAGGTTTTCCATGTATTCTCCCTTTCGTGTTCGCTCATTATAGGTGTTTCGCCCGTTTCTGCAACTGGTAAGCGCCGCTGCAGTTATCAGTTGCCTTGGTCAGGCGCTTTCTGTATAAGAAAGCGTGAAGTTTACCGATACCAAGGGCACCGCTATGAAGGCGGTGCGAAGAGGTGCTGATTGGCAAAAAAACGTAGTATCGTGGTGCCTGTGATCGCGTTGGCGGTCTTCGTTTTCGGGGGGATTTCGACCTTCACGGGGCTGGGCCTGCTTGCGTTCATGAGAAACCGTATCATTTTTGGACTGGGGGACGGCCGTTCCATGGGCGTTTCTCTTACCATCATGGGACTGGTCGGCTCCGTCCTCGGCGTCCTCATCATGCGGCTCTACCGGAACAGGGTCTAAGGATGCAGGGCGAGCAGATTCACCAGGCGATGGCGCTCCTTGCCGAGGCGGTGCAGGGGTGGGTCACCCCGGCGGTCACCATCGTCGCCACCCGGGACCACGACCCGTTCAAGGTGCTGATTTCCTGCATCCTTTCGCTGCGCACCAGGGATCAGACCACCGCCGAGGCCTCGGAACGGCTGTTCCGGTTGGCCGACACCCCGGCAAAGCTCGCCCTTTTGGAAGTCCCGGTGATCGAAGAGGCCATCTACCCGGTCGGTTTCTATCGCAACAAGGCGCTGCAGATCAAGGAGATCTCCCGGCAACTGGTGGAGGAGCAGGGCGGGCGCGTTCCCGACGAGATGGACGAACTCCTCAAGTTCAAGGGGGTCGGGCGCAAGACGGCGAACCTGGTGCTGACCCTGGGGTACGGAAAACCGGGGATTTGCGTTGACATCCACGTGCACCGCATTTGCAACCGCTGGGGATATCTCGCGACCCGGAATCCTGCTGAGACGGAAACGGCCCTGCGCAAAAAGCTCCCCCCCGAGTACTGGATCCCGATCAACGACCTGCTGGTCTGCTTCGGACAGAACCAGTGTACCCCGGTGTCGCCCCGCTGCACCGGCTGTCCGCTCTACGCGCTGTGCGACCGGGTGGGGGTCGAGAAATTCCGCTGATTCACATTGCACTGCGCGGCCATTGCAGTTATAATAAAAACCTTGTTTTAATTATCGATCGAGATGCGAGTTTTAATTAGCGACCTGATCACCCCGTTTTGGGCGGGGCTGACTGCTATCCGCTGATGCACTGGCGCATCAGACACCTTGGGGGAAACTATGTTGAAGAAGATCGGATTCGTAGGGTTGGGGACCGTTGGCGTGCATATGGCCGCCAATCTTGCCAAGTCGGATTATAAACTGACCGTTTTTGACGAGGATGCCCATGCGGTCGCCGAACTCGCCAAGCTTGGGGTAGCCATCGGCGCCTCACCGGCGGAAACAGCCAAGGGGCAGGATCTCGTCATCGTCATCATTCCGGAAAGCGAGTTCCTCGTTTTCGGTGCGGGGGGGGTGCTGGAGGGGATCGATCCGGGGACCATCCTGGTGGACATGGGTACCCACTGCATCGAGACCATCGAGCGGATGGCCCAGGAGGCCATCAAGCGCCGCGTCATGTTCCTGGAGGCACCGGTATGGGGGACCAAGGAGCATGCGGCCAACGGGCTTCTGACCATCATCGCAGGCGGGGACGAGTCCCTGCTGGGGCGTTGCCGCGAGCCCTTCTCCTACTTTGGCCTGAATATCATCCATGTCGGCAAGATCGGCGACGCCACCCGGATGAAGCTGATCGTCAACATGCTGCAAGCCGAGATGATGCAGTCGCTTTCCGAGGGATTGATCTTCGGGGAGAAGATGGGGTTCAAGGCGGACAAGATCCTGGAGGTGCTCGACTCCGGCGGCGTTGCCTCACCGCTCTTCCACTCCAAGGGACGCAGCATCGCGCGCGGCGACTTTAGCCGCAACCTGGCCCTTAAGTATGTTCATACCCAGATGGTCCGGGTTCTGGAGACTGCAGCGAAACTCGACCTGGAGCTTCCCGCCGCTCGAACCGTTTGCGAAATCTACGCCCAGGCCGTCGCGGACGGCAGAGGAGAAGAGGATTTCTCCTCCATCGTGAAGCTGCTGCGCAAATAAGCCGCCAGCAGCAAGATAACTAAAAAAGGGGCGCTCCCAAAAAGGGCGCTCCTTTTTTATTGGTAAGCCCGGGGAGATAAAATCATTGGAAATCTGTTTTTTGAAAATTTTGTTTTATAATCAAGTGGCGGTTTGCTGTGCATTCCGACTAACGGTCAGGTTTATCAGGGCTTGCAGGGTCTCGAGGTTGTCATGCAGAAGAATCATCCCCAGCAAAAGATCCTCATTATTGACGATACCCCCGCCAATATTTCCGTATTGAACGAGATGCTGCAGCACGAGTACCAGATATTTTTTGCCACGAGCGGTGCCGAGGGGCTCAAGGTCGCGGCTGCGCTGGTTCCGGATTTGATTCTGCTTGACATCATGATGCCGGAATTGGACGGTTTCCAGGTCTGCCGCAGGCTTAAAAATGATGAACAAACCGCACGGATTCCGGTCATCTTCGTCACGGCGGCGGTGAGCGCGGAGGAGGAAGCGAAGGGACTCGAGTGCGGGGCGGTGGACTACATAACCAAGCCGATCAGTCCGCCGGTCGTTGCGATACGGGTACGTAACCATCTGGAACTGATCCGGCGCAGCCGGATGCTGGAGGCGCTTAGCGAGGAACTGGCCCGCAAGAACCGCCAACTGCAGCAACTCGCCCGGATGGACGGGCTGACCGGTCTCGCTAACCGGCGCTTCCTCGACGAAACCCTGGACGCTGAGGTGCGGCGGGCGCAGCGCTGCGGCACGCCGCTCTCCCTCATTATGTGCGACATCGATTTCTTCAAGCGCTATAATGACCGCTATGGCCACCAAGCAGGCGACGACGCTCTGCGCCGGATCGGCAGCATGCTGCAGCGCCTTTTTCAGAGGGGGAGCGATTTCCCCTGCCGCTATGGCGGAGAGGAATTTGCCATCGTCCTCCCCGAGACCGGCGCGGAGCAGGCGACCCATCTGGCCGAGCATCTGCGCAGCTCCATGTGTGAGGAGGCGCTGCCCCATGCCTTCTCCGACGTCGCCGGTTGCGTCACCCTCAGCATCGGGGTGGTGAGCGCGCACGCCTCGGAAGGGCGTAACGCGCAGTGGTATCTGAGCCAGGCCGATGCCGCCCTGTACCGCTCCAAGGAGGAGGGTCGTAACCTTACCACGGCGGTGAGCTTCGACGCCTAAAAAGGGCGGTAAGGCCCACCCGCCGGCAGTTCCGGCAGCCACTTTTCCGATACTGAGGATCCCAACTGGGAGTCGCCAAGCTATGAACCTGGAACCACCGATAATTCAAGAGCTGGAACTGCGGGTAGCGGATCGGACCCGCGAGCTCTCTGAAGTGCTTGACCTGAACCGCATGATTATCAACGAGTCTACCTCAGGGATCATGGCTTTTCGTGCCGCAGGTGGTGAGTGCGTGCTCGCCAACGAGGCCGCGGCGACCATTATCGGGGGCACGCTGGAGGAGGTGCTGCAACTCAACTTCCGGCAGCTGAAGAGCTGGAACCATGGCGGCCTCTACTTGCGGGCCGAGGAGGTACTCGCCACCGGGCTTCCTTCCCGCCGGGAGGTGCATTTAACCACCGGCTTCGGCAAAGAGGTCTGGCTGGACAGCGTCCTTACCCACTTTATCAGTTCCGGGGAGGCGCACCTGCTGCTGCTCATGGACGATATCGCCGAGCGCAAGCAAAGTGAAGAGGCGCTGTTACGGGCCAAGGAAGCGGCCGAGTCGGCCAATGTCGCCAAAGGGCAGTTTCTGGCTAATATGAGTCACGAGATAAGGACTCCCATGAATGCCATCGTGGGGCTCGGCCAGCTGGCACTACAAACCGATCTCTCGGACAAGCAGCGCGACTACCTGCAAAAGATCCTGGCGGCCTCCCAGTCGCTGCTTGGCACCCTGAACGACATCCTGGATTTTTCCAAAATCGAGGCGGGCAAGCTCACCATAGAAGCCACACCGTTTTCTCTGCACGATTCCCTCACCAGGATTGCCGGCCTGATTACGGTCCGCTCGGCGCAAAAGGGGCTGGAGATCCTGTACCGGATCGACCCCGGGGTGCCGGATGCGCTGGTCGGTGACCCGCACCGGTTGGAGCAGGTGTTGCTCAACCTGCTGGGAAATGCGGTGAAATTCACCGAGCACGGTCAGGTCATACTCGTCGTCGAGCGGGGCACGGAGGCGCCGGATTCCGGCAGCCTCTGCCTCCGTTTCACCGTCAGCGACTCCGGCATCGGGCTCTCCCACGGCGAGATCGGTAAACTGTTCCAGCCCTTCACCCAGTCCGACAGCTCCACCACGCGGCGCTTCGGCGGCACCGGACTGGGACTTAGCATCTGCAACCGGCTGGTGCAGCTGATGGGGGGTGAGATATCGGTGCTGAGCGAGCCGGGCCGGGGAAGCAGTTTCCGCTTCAGCGCGCTCTTCAAAGCCGGGACCAGCGCAACTTACGAGTCCCGGTCTTTCGCGGATCAGTGCGACGGCCCGATGGTTCTGGTGGCCGACGACAACGCCCTGGCGGCGCTACTTCTCGCCGAGATGCTGCAGGCACACGCCCTGAGGGTGAAGGTGGTCTCCACCGGACGCCAGGCACTGGAGGAAGTGGTGCGCTGCGCCGGGGAGGCCGCCTCAGAGCGCTATCAGCTGGTTTTTCTGGACTGGCGCATGCCCGACCTGGACGGCCTGGAAACCGCGCGCCTGATCAAAGAGGCGCTGAGCTCAAGCCAGGCTCCGGCGGTCATCATAACCACCGCGTTTGAAAATGCCAGGGTCGTCGACCAGGGTGCCGCGATCGGGGTGCGGGCGTTTCTAGCCAAGCCGGTGCTTCCCAGGATGCTGGAAAGCCGGCTTGAGGACGTGTTCGGCTCCCCCGAAGAGGGGGCCGCGCCGGGCCGGTTGCGGGGAGCGCGGGTGCTACTTGCCGAAGACCACCCGATCAACCAGGAGATCGCCCGCGAAATTCTGGAGCGCTCCGGCGCCCTGGTGACGATCGCTGGTAACGGGCACGAGGCGGTGCAGGCGGTGCTTCAGGCGGAGCACCCTTTTGACCTGGTGCTCATGGACATCCAGATGCCGGTGATGGACGGCTTCCAGGCAACGGCCCTCATTAGAGAGGAGAGCTCCGGAAAGACCCTCCCGATCATCGCCATGACGGCCAACGCGCTATCCGACGAGCGGGAGCGCTGCCTGAACGCCGGGATGAGCGACCACATTGCCAAGCCTATCGACCTTGAAGAGCTGTTCCAGGTGCTCAACAAATGGCTGAGCCGCGCCCCGGTCAGGGAGGTGGGGCAGGTTTCTGATGCTGAGAACCGGAAACTTTCCCTGGCGGACCGCCTGTCCGGTTTTAACCTGAGCGCGGGGCTGAAGCGGGTGGGAGGTAATGCGCCACTGCTCGCCCGGTTGTTGGTGGCCTTCAGGGCTCAGCATCACGGTGCCGTTACCGAACTCCGGGAGGCGCTCAAAAACGGCGTACCAGGGCAGGGTGCAGCACTTCTGCACATGCTGAGCGGGCTCGCCGGCAATCTCGGTGCTGAAAGGGTCTGCGCCGCGCTGGCGGAGTTGGATGGCGCCCTGCAGGAAGGCAGTCCCCAGACCATAGAACTCTTGCTGGTAGCCCTGCAAAGTGAATTGCAGCAGGTTTTCGATGCAGCCAAAATTCTGGAGGGCGATGATTTCCCCAGGCAGCGGGTCTCACTTAAAGGGGCCACCGAGGAAATTACGGTACTCTTTGCCAAGCTCTCCGGGCTGCTTTGCTCCAACAACATGCAGGCGGCCCAGCTTTTCGACAAGCTCGTTCCGCTGCTGCGGCCCTCGGCAGAGCTCGAGAAGCTGAAACTACAGATCGACAGGCTCGACTACCGCAGTGCCCAGGTGACCTTGGAATCGGTTGCCCGGGAAAGCCTGCCGGGAACCAATTTGATTTCCGATTGAATCCCGGCCCCCAATCTCCCGCCGTTTGCTAGCGTTCCAACCTTCCTGTCCGCTGCAGTTTTCCGCCTGGGTCCTAGATTCTGAGCCCGGCCTGTCAGTTTTGTGTACCAGCCAAAAAGATGCCATCTAAAGCATTGCCGGCCTGCGCAGTACATGGTATGTATGGCAGGTATCGGGGCGGCAGCGGCGTCGCTTCAGGAAAAGTCGCCACTGTACGCCATAGTTAACCGGGAAGGGAATCGCGCCAGCTGAACTCTGTTTCGCTCGCGCGGCTCAGGAGCGAGGTTTTTTTGCACAGTATCGGGAGTTTCGATGACAAATAATGATGTGTTCCGTAGGCTTCGTTACGCGCTGGATTTGAGTAATCCTGCGATGGTTGAAATATTCAGACTCTCAGGCAGAGACCTGGTGCCACCCGATTTCATGGCCATGTTCAAAAAAGAGGGCGAGGAAGGTTATCAAGAGTGCAGCGACGCCGTTTTAGAAGATTTTCTCGACGGTTTGATAGCGCTGAAGCGCGGCCAGCGTCCGGGCGAGCCCGTTGCTGCTCCGCAAAGCGGAAAACAGCTCGCCAATAACGACATCCTGAAAAAGATCAGGATCGCCCTGGAGCTGAAGGAAGCAGACATGCTGGCCGTTTTGAAACTGGCCGGATTCCCGACTTCCAAGTCGGAACTGAGCGCTATTTTTCGCGTCAAGGGGCATGAGAACTACAAGGAGTGCGGCGATCAGCTGCTGCGGAATTTCCTGAAAGGGCTGACTATCAAGTACCGGGACGACAGCCCTGCCAAGAAAACTGATAAAGGGAACGCTTAGCTGGCGACAAGAAAGCCGGAAAGTCAGCTGCCGTGCGAGGGTCTTTTGGAGAGTAACGCTACTAAAACCGAAGAGTGTCCCGATCTTGGCCCGGGGCTGACCAAGATTCGCCGGCGGCGCTGGCTGCTTTGGTTCGTGCTGATTGCCTATCTGCCGACCATGTGGACTACCCAGCAGATCACGCATTCGTTCCAGGGGTCGCTTCCGGTTTTCTTCCTCTGGCTGGTGCTCCTAATCCTGGCCGTGGCGGTCTCCGCCCTGGCAAAGTGCCCGCGCTGCGGTCACTACTATCATGTGAACGGCATGGCTCTTTTCTATCTGCGCAAATGTCTGCACTGCCAACTACCTATAACTGCTGATAAAAAGACAAAGTCATGAGTTGCTAAGGCGCTATATGAAGGAGGCAGGGATGAAAAGAAGGGCTTTCTTGAAGCTGGTCGCTTTCTCCGCAGTTTTCCACCACTGGCTGCTGCGCGGGGCGAGTGCCGCCGAGGGACCGCTGCTGGCGGTTGCCGAGGGAAAGGACTATGCCCAGGTGACGCGCAACGCCATCGCCGCTTTAGGGGGAATGAAAAGGTTCGTCAAAAGCGGTGACGTGGTTGTCGTGAAACCCAACATGGGGTGGGACCGCAACTCCGACCAGGCCGCGAACACCAACCCGATCGTGGTACGTGCCGTGGTGGAGGAGGCCCTGCGCGCCGGAGCCAGGAAGGTGAAAGTCTTCGACCGCTCCTGCAACGACGAGCGGCGCTGCTACGTCAATAGCGGCATGGCCGCGGCGCTCAAAGGGATGAAGAACGTCGAACTGAAGTACATCGAAAGCGAGCGCTTCAAAAAGGTAGAACTGAAGGGGAAGGTCCTGAGCGAGTGGGAACTCTACGACGAGGCACTCCATGCCGACGTCTTCATTAATGTGCCGGTCGCCAAGCACCACCAGTTGACCAAGGTGAGCCTCGGGCTCAAGAACGTCATGGGGGTTATGGGTGGCAACCGCGGCGCCATTCACAAAAATATCGATGAAGCACTTTCCGACGTGAACGGCGCGCTCAAGAGCCACCTGGTCGTGATCGACGCCACCCGGGTCCTTACCGCCCACGGCCCGCAGGGCGGGAGCCTCGCCGACGTGAAGCACTTCCACAAGGTGATCGCCTGCAGCGATATCGTCGCCGCCGATGCCTATGCCACCACCCTTTTCGGCCACCGGCCCGAGGATATCTCGGTCACCGTGGCGGCGCACAAAAGGGGACTGGGCGAGATAAACCTGAAAAAAGTTCGCATCGTAAAGGCCTGAAACCGATATGAAAAAGATAACGAGCGCCAGGATCTCCCAGTTGCTGTTTCTGCTGGTGTTTTTGGCCCTTTTCGTACAGACCGAATATCGGGGCTCAGACACGATCTCCGCCGCCGTCAACAGCTTTTTCCGGGCCGATCCCCTGGTCCTGGTGAGCTACCTCGCGGCCACCCGCTCTTTTACCTGGCTGCTCTTCCCGGCGCTTTTGACGGTCATCTTCACCCTGGTCCTCGGGCGCTTCTTCTGCGGCTGGATCTGCCCGCTGGGAACCGTCCTCGATCTGGTCACCGGCCGGATCAAAAAAACGCTCCCCCTCAGGGTTCTCAAGGGAAACCTCAAATACTGGCTGCTGCTGCCGCTGGTCTCCTCCGCCCTGTTCCACGTGAACCTGGCCGGCATCCTCGATCCGATCGCCATTTTGCTGCGCGCGCTGACCTTTTTCCTGTATCCGCTCTTTGGCGGCGCGGTGCGCAGCGGTTGGGTCGGGCTGTACCGGTTAATCGGGGAGCGTCGCGACCACCTGGCCCCCGGTTTTGATCTGCTACGCGACCATCTGCTCCCTTTTCGGGAAACCTTCTATCCGCTCGCTTTTCTTTCCACGCTGCTCTTTATCGCCATCGTCTTCCTCGAGCGCTACGAAACCCGCAACTGGTGCCGTAACCTTTGTCCGCTCGGGACACTGCTCGGCCTTTTTAGCAGGTTTTCTCCCCTGAAACGTTTTCCCGCTCAGCTTTGCAGCGACTGCAAGGCGTGCCGCGCGACCTGTCCCACCTCGTTTGACGGCGCTGAACTGCTCCAGGAGGAGTGCATCCTCTGCATGGAGTGCCTGGGGGCCTGCCGGCAGGAGCGGGTGCGGTTTTCCTGGTCGCCGGGCAAGCCCGCGGGGGCCTTCCTGCCCGAGCGGCGCGTGCTTCTGGGCGGCCTGCTCTCCGGAGTGCTGCTCTCCGGTTCCTTCCGCTTTCGCCGTCCCGAGGCTGAGGCCCGTCTGCTCCGCCCGCCCGGCGTCAAGTCCGAAGGGGAGTTTCTTAATAAGTGCGTGCGTTGCGGCGAATGCATGAAAGTTTGCCTCACCGGCGCGCTCTATCCCGCCATCGCACAAGCCGGGATCGAAGGGATTTTCACCCCGGTGGTGACGCCGCGGCTTGGGTATTGCGAGTACAATTGCACCCTCTGCGGCCAGGTCTGCCCGACCGCTGCCATTCCGAACCTCCCTGTTTCCCAGAAGAAGCGGGCGGTGATCGGGAAGGCGGTGTTCGACAAGAATCATTGCCTACCCTATGCGCGCAAAACCAACTGCATCGTCTGCGAGGAGCACTGCCCGATTCCCCAAAAGGCGATCCGCTCTGAGATTGTGGATGAGATAGATCTCAACGGTAAACCGATCCGACTGCAAAAGCCTTATCTGGTGGAGGATCTTTGCAACGGCTGCGGCATCTGCGAAAACGTGTGTCCACTGGAGGGTAAGTCGGGAATAGAGGTGTTTGCGGTGAAGGACAAGACGCCACTTAAGGAAGTTGCGGTGGGGGCGGGGGTGCCCGCTTCTGGGCTGCCGAGTGCTGCCGGGAAGGGGGAGCGGGATTCGAACGATCCTTACCGCTGACCGTGCGTTGTTTTTTTGTAACTATTCAGCTCATCCAACTCTAGTCTAACTGTTCGGCCTTGGTCCCCTCGCCCTCTGGGAGAGGGGCAGGGGTGAGGGCGTTGCCACGAAGCGCTGTTCTAGCCCAGCTGAGTATCGGTGCTAGGCCTTTCCGTCGGAGCCGGCAGAAAACAGTCTGCTACTCCCTCCCCCTCGCCCTCTGGGAGAGGGGGAGCTGTTGAAAGGTAGTACAAGTTGGAAGAAAACTCGATTCAACCCTTTTTTTGCGCTCCCTGCGCCAAAGTGGTCTTGGCGTGCTGCAACGCGGCCAGCGCCTGCCGGAGTGAATCCTGCAAGCTGTCGCCATCCACCTTCGCTTTGCGCAGGATCTTTTCGATGCTATCCACGCCGTTCAGGGTGAGGTTGGCCGCAAGATAGTCATGAATTTGTTCGATGTCGAGCTGAAAGGCGCGAAAGGCTCGCTTGACCTCGCCACCCGCCTCTGATACGGCGTCAAAGTCGGCTCCCAAATCGATGCTTTGCTGGTCTTCGCCCCTTGCGGTGCGGGGGAACGCACACGCCTCCAGTGACTTACCCGATTCCACGAAATAGTAGGTTCCCCTAAAAAACATCCCATCGGCGTGCGTTAGCAGCCGACTTCCGACCTGCTCCATCTTGTCCCGGTTCGTGGAAAAAAAAGCGAAGGTCTGCTTCAGATCAGGTTCTGCCGCTACGGCCATTCCGTCCAGCGCCTCCTCGCTGGCCGCGGTCTGCAATAGCGCCTGGCGATAATCGTCTTCGACGTTTTGCAGGGTCGCACTGCTGCCAGCGCCCGCTGTCCGTCCCGTTCCGAAACTGGCGCAACCGGCCAGCAGTAGCACCGTGGCAAATAAGAGCGAGGCGAGCCAGGGACAGGGGAGAAGGGGTGATTTCATAGGCAACCTCCTTATGCTGCAAAAGATGAGCGCTCACCTTGCTACCTTGAGTCAGGCGGCTTTCATCTGTTAATGATATATAATGTAATCAGGCTGTCAACGCCGTAGGCTCACGCTAGCAGGGCGGGTTCCGTTAACTGCACAATCGAGCAAACTCTGTTAGACTTCACCCACGGCTCTGGTTTATCCGGCTTACTTATTAAAAAGCGAGGTTACCTATGAAACAATGTCTAATGGTAGTGTTGATGCTCCTGATAGCGCAGACAGCGCACGCCCGTCTGGTTACTAAAAATGTCGAGTATCGCCAGGGAAACACGATCTTCGAAGGCTATCTTGCCTATGACGATGCGTTGCAGGGAAAGCGGCCCGGCGTGCTGGTTATTCATGAATGGACCGGGATTAATTCCTACATCAAAAAGCGCACGGAGCAACTCGCGTCCCTGGGTTACGTAGCCTTTGCTGCCGACATTTACGGAAAGGGGGTGCGCCCGGCATCGCCCGAGCTTGCCGGCAAGGAGGCGGCTAAATACCGTGGTAAAGACCGGGGGCTGATCCGAGCCCGCTCCGCGGCGGGACTCGAGGTCCTGATGGGAAATCCAATGGTCGATACGGGTCGTCTGGCCGTCATCGGTTACTGCTTCGGCGGCACGGCGGCGCTCGAACTGGCCCGCAGCGGCGCCAAGGTGCAGGGGACGGTCAGCTTTCATGGCGGCCTCGATACTCCCGTCCCGGCCGATGCGCTCAAGATCAGCGGCAAGGTGCTCGTCCTGCACGGAGCGGACGACCCCCATGTCCCGCCGGAACAGGTGGCGGCCTTCCAGCAGGAGATGCGCCTGGCCAAGGTCGACTGGGAAATGGTCTACTATGGCGGCGCAGTGCATGCCTTCACCAATCCTGATTCGGGCAATGACCCGAGCAAAGGAGCCGCCTACAATGCTGCGGCTGACCGACGCTCCTGGCAAGCCATGAAGCAGTTCTTCGCCGAGATCTTCGCCAAGTAACTTTGGGTGAACGGCCAACCGAGTCCTCAAGTCGCCTACCACCTATCTCCTACCCTACCCCTCGCCCGGGGGGAGGGTCGGATTTAAGGCAGACGGCCTGTCTAACTTACTGCAATGGGGGTGGGCCGTTTTTTGAGACTCAGTAAGAACCTAAATCGGGCACTGATTGTGCCGACTGACTAAAAAGAGACCCTTGGTCTCTTTTTTTTGCTTGAAATTATTCTTACACTCGCGTATGCATGAATCTGGTCTCCTAAGCTGTGATTAATTCAAGGTTCTGCTGATACTGAAATACCGTCGTTGTTTTTATAGTGAATTCTTTTGTGGAAGGAAGGCATAATGAACCCACTTTCACTTGATATCGAAAACTTGAACCGTGAAATCCTCGTCACTGTACTGGATGCACTGCCGGTTTGCGTTTTGCTGATTGAGAATGAGGAGATTTTTTGCAATCGGGCCTCGGAGAAAACTACCGGCTATGACAGGGAGGAAATCTCTACTCTAGTTGACTTTTTCTCCAGACTCTTCGGGGAAAACTCCCGGCAGGCACGGGCCCTATTTGAGGCTGACCGGGATGAGGGATTTCCGGTTCCCCGTGAGTACACCATTATGGGGAAAGATGGCTGGACCAAGGTGGTGGAATTTTCCGGTTCGGGGTCCCGACGCAGCTCACGTGTAATCTGTACCATGCAAGATGTCACCAACTGCTACAAGCCCGAACGCGAAACGCCCCTTGATGACGAAATAACCTTGCAGATCCTGACCCGGAACGCGATCAGGGAGAGTGAACAGCGCTACCGTTTCTTATCGGAACTCACCTCGGACTACGTCTACTACTGCACCCGCAGAGGCAGTGACCCTTTTCGCGTGCACTGGATGGGGGGCGCGGTGCAGCAGATAACCGGCTATTCGGAGGCAGAAATATTCGACATGGGGAGCTGGCTCCCCCTGGTGCACTCGGAGGACCGGGAAGCGGTCGTGACCCTCCTGCTTGAACTGCGGCCCGGGCAGTGCGTTTCCAACGAATTCAGAATTATCTGCAAGAGCGGCCAGAGTAGCTGGATCCGGGGCTTGTATCGCTGCGAGGCCGGTGCCGGGGCAGGGGAAATCTCTCTGTACGGGGCCTCCCGCAATATAACGGCCAGCAAACTCGCAGAAGATGCCCTTAAAGACATTGAAGAAATCTTCCGCCTCTTCCTGGAGTACACTCCCGCCTACCTTATTTTTAAGGATGCGAACCATAAAGTCCTTAGATTGAGCAGGAACTTTGAAACCCTGACCGGCAAACCTCTGGAGGAACTGGTCGGCAGGACGGTCGGCGATATTTTCCCGCCTGAGCAAGCCCGGGGCATCATCAGGGACGACTTGAAGGTTCTGAGCAGTGGCATGCTGTCTCAGACCGAAGAGATCATGCAAGGTCGCTTTTATTCGAGCCTCAAGTTCCCCATTCCGCAAAAAGATAAGCCTCCGCTCCTCGTCTCGATCGAAACCGACATAACGGAGCGCAAAGAGATCGAAGTTGCCATCAAGCAACTGAACGAAAAACTAGACAAACGGGTCGCCCAACGTACCGCTCAATTGGAGGCAGTTATACTGGAGCAGGAGGCTTTCAGCTACTCGGTTTCCCACGATCTGCGTGCCCCCCTGCGCCACATCAACAGTTTCTGCGCCATCTTGAGGGAAGATTTCGGGGCATCTTTGGAGGTCGAAGCCCTGAACTATCTGGACCGGATCAGTGGTGCGACCAAGAGGATGGGGGTTCTGATCGACGAACTGCTGGAACTCGCGCGGGTGAGCCGTGTCCAGATGCAGCGTATCCCGATAAATCTGAGCGATCTTGTGGCGCGGATCGCGTTGACTTTGAAGGAGACCGAGCCGAACCGGGCCGTGGAGGTCGTCATTGTTCCGGACCTCTACGCCAGCTGTGACCCAACCCTGGTGCGGCAACTATTGGAGAATTTGGTCGGCAACGCCTGGAAGTACACCGGCAGGCTGACAGACGCCCGCATCGAGTTTGGAGCAGTCGCCGGCAGCGAAGGGGCAGTGTTCTTCGTCAAGGACAACGGCGCAGGTTTTGACATGACCTACAAGGACAAGCTCTTCCACGCCTTTCAGCGTCTTCACGGCGCCGAATTCGAGGGAAACGGTATCGGGTTGGCGACCGCTCAGCGCATCGTCCAGCGCCACGGCGGCCGCATCTGGGCGGAAGGGGCAGAGGGGGAGGGGGCGCAATTCTTTTTCACGCTGCCGTGATTTCCTTGGCGCTGAAAGACTTGTCGTCGTCTTTTTCGTCTGCTTCAACTTTCCAAGCTCCCCCTCTCCCGGAGGACGAGGGACTTGGAGCCCAAGACTTACCGGTTTATTTGCACGTTGGCTTATCGCCCCACCTCTGTATCTGCTTATGGACTTACTGCCCCACCGGCTTACTTCCTGCCGCACTTATCTACGCAACCGGCTCCCTCCGCGTCCCCACCCTTGACTTGAAACGACCCAAGGCGTTATACATGGTGCATCACGATCCCGGAGCCTTCCCGACATGCCAATCCGATTCCTTCACACCTCAGACATTCATCTCGGGAAAACCTACCGCTCCGGCGGGCAGGGTGCCGAGCGCTACCAGGACTTTTTTGCCACCTTCGCCGCAATCGTGGCCGATGCCGTTAAGGAGCGGGTGGATTTCGTGCTGATCGGCGGCGACCTGTTTCACACCGGTCAGATCCTCCCGAAAACCTTTGCCCGGACTATCGAGATCCTGCAGCCCTTGAAGGACGCGGGCATCCCTTGCCTTGCGGTGGAGGGAAATCACGATTGGATCCACCGCCGCGACTCGGTATCCTGGATGGAGGCGCTCTCCCAACTGGGCTACATCAGCCTGCTGCGCCCCGCCCGCACTCCCGAGGGGGACTACCGTTTCGACCCCTTCGACCGTGAACAGGGGGCCGGCGGACATATCGAGATCGGCGGGGTAAACGTCTACGGCCTGGGCTATATCGGTTCGCAGGCGGGAAACCATGTGCCGCGCATCTGCCAGGCAGTCACCACGACCCGGAACATCCTGCTCTTTCACGTCGGGGTCTGGACCTACTCTCCCGTCGAGATCGGCAACATCCGGCCGGACGAGGCGCTCCCCCTGGCTGAGTGCTTCGATTACGTGGCGCTTGGCCACGGCCACAAGCCGTATATCGTGCAGACCCCGGAGGGGCGCCCCTACGCCTTCAACCCGGGTTCGCCCGACTGCGTCAATTTCGGCGAGGAGCGCTACGACAAGGGATACTACCTGGTCACCCTGGAGGAGGGAGTCGAGCCGAGTCACCTCTTCAGGACGAGCTCGCCCCGCACCATGCTGGTGCTGACCGTTGACCTGGACGGCGCGGCGAACGCCGGGGATGCCCTGGAGCGTTTTGCCCTGCAGATGCGGGAAAAAATTCCGGTCAGCGATGACCCGCGCTCGCCGCTTATCGAGGTGAAGCTGGTCGGGAAGGTCGGCTTTCATCCCTTCGAACTGAGCCGGGAGCGGCTGAGGATCGCCCTCGAGGAGATCTGCCATCCGCTGCACCTGGAGCTTAAGAACCACCTCTCGCAAGTGGCAGGTGGGGGCGGGGAGGAAAAGATCAAGAAAAGCCTCGCGGAGATCGAACAGGACGTGCTGGGGGAGCTGATCGGGGCCAGCAGCGCCTATCAGGGGAGGGAGGCGGAACTGGTCCGGCTCTCCCTGGCGATACGCGACCTGGTGCTGAAGGGGGATGTCGAGGGTGAGGAGCTTTTGGGACTGCTCTCGCGCGGAGGTGCCCCGTGCGCATAGTCTCCCTTCATCTCAAGAACATTAAATCGCACCGCGACAGGGAACTCACCTTTTCCCCCGGCATCAACGTGCTCTCCGGAGCCAATGGATCCGGAAAAAGTACCGTATTCCAGGCGATTGGCTACGCCCTTTTCGGCGTCAGCGCCCAGGATTTCGTGTCGCGTGCCGAGCGCTTCCTGACCATCGGGACCAAGCGCGGCGAGGTGAGCGTCGTCTTCGAGCCGGCCGACGGCGAGCAGTACCGGGTGACCAGGAGCGTCGGCCCGGCCGGGAAATGGCTCCTCGCCAAGGCGAGCGCCGGGGTCTTCGAGGTGGAGGAGCATGCCAACATCCAGGAGACCGAGACCCGCATAACTGCACTTTTGGGGCTCGCCAGCGGCAGGCCGCTGGCCGACCAGTTCAAGCTGGTGATCGGTCCCTTTCAAAACGATTTTCTGGGTCCCTTCGTCATCAGGCAACCGACCAAGCGCCAGGACGCCTTCGACGAGATCCTCGGCATCGACGCCTGGCGCAAGACCTTCGACGGTACCAAGACGCTTACCAGCACCATACTGGCAAAGATGGACACGCTGCAGGCCGAGGTGTCCGGAAAGCAGGAGCAGGTTGCCGTGTTGCCGGAGAAAAAACTGGAGCTGAGCGGGCTCCTCAAAGGTGCCGCTGTCAAGCGCGACCAACTGGCCCTCGGGCTGGGAGAGATGCAGCGGGTGACCGAATTCCTGGCCGGGTGCGACGCGCACAAGGAGAAACTGGACGCCGGGCAAAACGTGCTGCTGGGCCTCCAGGAACGCATCGGTTCCGGGAAGGATCATGTTGCGACCCAGCAGCTCCTGGCGCAGCAGTCGCGTGACGCCGCAGGTCTTCTTGCGGCCGCCCGGCCCGGGAAGCTCGCCTACGATGCCGCAGAGCAAAGGCTCAAAGCCCTGCGCATCGAGGAACAGGGTAAAATCCTCCTGGAAAAAGAGCTGGCCGAACTCGACAAGGAACTCACCGGCACGGTTGCCGCGCTCGGAATCGAGACCCGCGAGCTGGGGGAGCTCGACGCCAGGATCGCAGCCGACGCCAACCATTTGCTGGACGAGGAGCAGGGTCTGGCCTCGGCCCTCGTGCACATCAAAGAGGCGGAAACAGCCGCGGGTGAGGCTCTGGCGCGGGAAAACCACTACCTGGCGCGGTTCCGGGAGCTTCCCGTGCACGGCATCGAGAACACCCTGCCGTATCTGCTGACGGCGCTGGACCGGATGACGGCCATCGACACGCAGGGAAAGGAGAGGCGCGCCCAAATTGCCGCCGGGGCTGGACTCAAGGCCGCGGCGGGGGAGCTTCCTGGTCGTCAGCAGGAATTGGAGCGGGTCCAGGGGGAGCGCTCCCAGCTTGCCGGCAGGAAGCTATCCCTGGTCGAGGGGCGCGACAAGATCGGGGCCGGTGATTGCCCCTTTTTCCACGAGCCGTGCCTGAACCTGCAGGGGGGGGCGGGGGTGGAGGTGTTCGCAGCGCGCATCGATGCCTTGGATGCTGAAATAGCGCGCCTCGATGGCGCTGCCGAGGCGCTTTCCCTGCAGCTCAAGACGGCGCAGCAGGCCGTGCTCGAATTGGCCGGCGTGGATCAGGTGGCACGCGAGCTGGAGCAGGCCGGTCGCGACCGGGAGGCTTTGGAGCGCGAGTTTTCCGAGACTTTATCCCGAATAGCACCCCGGGAAATCTGGACAGCTGTCAAAGGTTTCCTCGGTTCGCTTTCCCTCGCAGACGATCCCCTGCAGGCGTTGCCAGGCGGCGGGCTTATCCTGGCTGAAGCCCCGCTGGAGCGCCGCCGCCAGCTTGAGGCCTGGAGCGGGACCTGGCATCAGGTGATCCTTGACCTGGAAGAGACCCTGGGCGCCCGGGTGAGGCTGGCGGAGGGGCCGGTCCGCAGCTGCGCCCTGAAGCTTGGTGAAATCTCGGTTCGCGGGGAAGCGCTGGAGGGAAAGAAGAAAGAGCTAGGTGCCAGCCGGGAAAGGGTGCTGCAGCGCAAAAAAGCGATCGAGTCGCAGCAGGGGCGGCTTGCGGCCGTGCGCGAGGCCTCGGCGCAGAAAAGCCAGGCGCTCGCGGTGCATGAGGGGCTCGACGAGCGCATCAAGGGGGCGGGTGAGGAGTTGACGCGCTACCAAAGCGACCGGGACAGCTTCATCGCCAACCAGAAGGCGGCTGAGGAGCTGGAAAAGCGTCAGGAAATCCTCGCCAAGTATCAGGCCCGCCTGCAGGCTCTTGAGGTTGAACTGGTAGGAAAGACGGAGGAGCAGCGCGAGCTTCTTGAGGGATACCAGGCCGAGCTGCACGAGAGCGCCAAAAAGGAGCGCGAGCAGCTGGTCTCTTCCCTGGCGACGCTGCAGGCCGAGATCGTGGCGCTGACCGAGGGCGTGAGCAGGCTTCAGGGGGAGATCGCCGCGCTTACTTCGCTGTCCGGAGAAATTGCCAGAAAGCTGGCGGCAATCGATGAGCTGCGCGAGCAGGGGACCCTGGTCAAGTTTCTGCGTACTCAGGTCTTTAAGAATGTGTCTAGCCAGCTTTCCGAGCGCTTCCGCGAGGAAATCAGCTTCCGGGCGGACCGGATTTATCGCAGCATAGCCGAGTCGGACGAAGAGCTTTTCTGGGGCGAAAACTATCAGATCGTGCTGAAGGACATGGCGGAAGGAGTCATCAGGGAGCGCACTGACGACCAACTTTCGGGGGGGCAGATGATGAGCGCCGTTGTTGCGTTGCGGCTTGCCTTGCTGCAGACCATCGGAGCCAGGATCGCCTTTTTCGATGAGCCGACCTCCAACCTCGATGCCGAGCGCAGGGAGAACTTGGCTAAGGCCTTTCGCGCCATCGACGTCGGGCAGGAAGAGGTGACCGAGCACTGGTACGACCAGCTCTTTTTGGTGAGTCATGATGTGAGCTTCACCGAGATCACCGATCAGACGATTCAGTTGGATGGTATGAACTGAAGTTTGTCAGAACCCGGGGGAGGGGACTTTAGGGGAAGTCCGGCAAAGGATAACATTTAGATTTTATTAAACTTTTAACTTTCACGAGGTCCCCACCAACATGCAAGAAAAAAACCGCGGCGCCTGGTTCATCGTGGCCTCGGCTGCAGGCTTCGCCAGTCTCGGAATCCTCATCAAGTGCGCCTTTGCCGGCGGCGCGAATATTAGCACCATCCTTGCCGGCCGCTTCCTGATCGCGGCCTTCTTTCTGCTGCTGTACCTGAAGCTGCGCCGCACCTCCCTCGTCATCAGCCCAAAGAGCACCCTGCAACTCACTCTGATGGGGGCTGTCGGTTACGGCGGCATGTCGATGCTGTACGCCAACGCCATCCATTACCTCCCGGCCTCGCTCACCAGCATGCTGCTTTACACCTATCCGGCGCTGGTAACTGTGCTTGCCGTCTTGGTGGGCGATGAGCGCTTCACCTTGCAAAAAGGAGCGGCACTTTTACTTTGCTCCGCGGGCCTCGTGATGCTGCTCGGCGCCTCCTTTGATGGCGTGCGCCTGGCTGGTGTGCTCTCCGTTCTGGGCGCCGCGGTCATCTACAGCGGCTACATCGTCATCGGCAACAGGATCCTCAAGGACCTCGACCCGCTGGTGACCTCGCTCTACGTCTGTAGCTCCGCGGGTCTCGCCTTTCTTTGCTACGGAATGGTCACCGGGGAACTGCTGCTAATCATCTCGCCTGCCGGTTGGCTCTCGATCCTCGGAATCGCCGTCTTTCCCACCCTCTTCGGCGTGATAGGGTTTTTTGCCGGGTTGCGCCTGATCGGAGCCACCAACGCCTCCATCATCAGCACCCTGGAACCCCTCTTAACGGTGCTCCTGTCGGCCCTGCTTCTGGGCGAGCGCATCACCGCGCTGCAGGGGCTGGGCGGCTCCGTGCTCCTTGCCGGCGCCATCATCCTGCAGCTTTGGGGTGACAGCGCCCGGCGCACGACGGTTACTGAAGTCTGAGTGTAAGGGCGCCTTTGTAAAAGCGCCGAGGGGGGATTCGATTCTGTGGGTAAGAGGGGCGAAGTTATAGATGGCGCAAGGACGTATGCATGCGTCTGATTTGTTCTCGTAGGTGACGAACGCCTATCGGGTAGAGACGCATTGCATGCGTCTCAGCGCTGCCGCGCTCTAGTCGATCTAAAGCGTAATCGGGTGAAGGAGACGCATGCAATGCGTCTCTACTTGATGGACGGGAATGAGCCTGGGTTTGGGATCACGAACTTGGCGTCGTCGTGACTGCTGCCTCGCGCTCCCGGTCCTTGCTGTGATCGCGGGCGATCAGCATGTAGATGGATGGGACCACAAAAAGGGTGAACAGGGTCCCGATGAACATGCCGCCCACCAGCACGAGACCGATGGAGTTACGTGCCGCCGCGCCGGCTCCGGTTACCAGGGTGAGCGGGAAGTGACCGGCGATGGTGGCGGCGGCGACCATCAGGATGGGGCGCAGTCGGGTCATGGCCGCCTCGCGCACCGCGTCCAGCTTGGAAAGCCCCTTGATCTGCAGCTTGTTGGAAAATTCCACGATCAAAATGCCGTTCTTGGATACCAGGCCCACCAGGGTGACAAGCCCCACCTGGGAGTAGATGTTCAGGGTGGTGGTCCAGCCGCGGGTCCAGAAGGGGACGTTCGGGTCGGGCATCTTCAGGAAGGTGAAGAGGAGCGCACCGAACATGGCGAGCGGCACGGACCCCGCCAGGATGACAAAGGGGTCACGGAAGCTGTTGAACTGGGCCGCCAGCACCAGAAATATCAGCACGATGGCGAGGCCGAAGGCGGGAAGGAACTTGTTTCCCTCGGCGCGCAGCTGGCGCGACTCTCCGGTATAGTCGATGACGTATCCTTTGGGGAGGATCTTGGCCGCCTCGTCCTCCAGGTAGCGCAGCGCCTCGTCCAGGGGGCGAATCGCCACTCCGGAGATCTTGACCGCATTCAACTGCTGGAAGCGGTTCAGCGAACGCGGCACGACGGTATCGCGCATGGTGGCAACGGTCCCCAGTTTTACCAGGCCGCCGCTCGGACCGGTGACGTAAACCTCTTCCAGTTGTCCCGGGTTCAGGCGGTCCGCCCGCTGGACCTGCGGGATGACCTTGTAGCTGCGTCCGGCAATGTCGAAGCGGTTCACATAGTCCCCGCCCACCATGGCTCCCAGGTCGCTGGAAATCTGCCCCAGGTTGAGTCCCAGTGCGCTTACCTTGTCGCGGTCGATGACGAACTGGGTCTCGGGCTGATCGATCTTCACGTCGATCAGGGGCGGGAAAGCGAACATCCCGCTGGCCGCCGCCTTTTGCTGCAGTTGTTTGGCGAACTCCAGAATTTGGCTCGCCTCGGCGGTCGAAGCCAGGATGAACTCCACCGGGAAATCGCCGCCACCGGGAAGTGCCGGGGGCGTTACCGGGAAAATCCGGATGCCGGGAAGCTGCTGCAGCTTGTGCTGCACGTCGGGCATGATCTGGAAGATGGTGCGCTTCCGGTCACCCCACGGCTTGGTCACCATGCCGGAGAATCCCGAGTTGGGCTGGGTGATCTGGAAGGTGAACTGGGTCTCCGGCTCGCTGACGAAAATCTTGTTCACCGCGGCGGCGAAGCGGCTGTTCTGGTCGATGGTTGAGTTGGCCGACGCATCGAGTATCCCGAAGATGACTCCCTGGTCCTCCACCGGCGCCAGTTCCTTGGCGGACATGGTGAACATCGGTATGGCGAGCAGGGATATCACCAGCCAGACCGCGTAGACCGCCGGGCGCGCGGCTAGGGTGATGTCCAGCAGGCGGCCGTAGAAATTCTTGAAGGTCTCCAGGTCGCGCGAGATGCGGCCGGCAAAGCCGCGCTCGCCCGCACCGGGCTTCAAAAGCGTGGCCGACATGACCGGGGACAGGGTTAGGGCAACGACCCCGGAGATGGTTACCGCTCCGGCCAGGGTGAAGGCAAACTCGCGAAAGAGCGAGCCGGTGAGCCCCCCTTGCAGGCCGATGGGAAGATAGACCGCGGCCAGGGTGATGGTCATGGCGATGATGGGTCCCAAAAGCTCGCGGGCACCTAAAAGGGCCGACTCCAGGGGGCTTTTCCCCTCGCGGATGTGGCGCTCCACGTTTTCCACCACCACGATGGCGTCGTCCACGACTAAACCGACCGAGAGCACGATGGCCAAAAGGGTAAGAAGGTTAACGGTGAAGCCGAAGGCCTGCATCAGGAAGACGCCGCCGATGAGCGACACCGGGATAGCCACGATCGGTATCAGGGTGGAGCGGAAGGAGCCCAGGAACAGGAAGATGACGACCATGACGATCAATAGCGTATCGCCCAGGGTCTTCAGCACCTCGTGGATGGCGTCCGAGATGTAGCTGGTGCCGTCATAGGCGATTTCCGCCTTGAGTCCGCTCGGCAGTTCGCGCTTGATGGCCTCCATCTCCTTGCGCGCCAGCTTGATGACGTCCAGCGAGTTGGCGTTGGGGAGTGGCCAGATTCCCATGAATACCGCAGTCTGGCCGGTAAAGCGGACCTCGGTATCGTAGTCCTCGGCACCCAGCACGACGTCGGCGATGTCGCTTAACCGGACGATGGTGCCGCCGCTTTGGCGCACCGCGAGTTTTTTAAACTCGTCGACCGTACTGAGGTTGGTGTCGGCGGTCAGGTTCACCTGGATGTAGGCGCCCTTGCTGCGCCCCAGGGCGGAGAGCACGTTGTTGGAGGCGAGCACCTGGCGCACCTGGGCCGGGCTGACCCCGAGGGCGGCCATCCGGTCCGGCTTCAGCCAGATGCGCATGGCGAAGGTGCGGGCCCCGAGGATGTCGGCGCGCTGCACCCCTTCGATGGCCGAGAGCCGGGGCTGGACTATGCGCACCAGGTAATCGGTGATTTCGTTCTGCTTCAGGATGTCCGAGCTGAAGCTGAGATATGCCGAGGCGAACTGGCTGTCGGCCGACTCGATGTTGATGGTCGGGATCTCGGCTTCGGGGGGGAGGTCGCGGCGCACCTGGTCGACCTTGGAGCTGACCTCGGCCAGCGCCTTGGTGGAGTCGAAGTTGAGTCTCAGGCGCACCGAGATGGTGGAGAGCCCCAGGGTGCTTTGGGAGGAGATATACTCGATGCCGTCGGCCGCCGCGATGACGCGCTCCAGCGGCGTGGTGATGAAGCCGCGCACCAGGTCCGCGCTGGCGCCGACGTAGACCGTGGTGACCGTAATGGTGGCGTTCTCGGAGTGCGGATATTGGCGCACCTTCAGGGTGCGCATCGCCTGCAGGCCTGCGATGATAATGATCAGGCTCACTACGACGGCGAGCACCGGTCGGCGTATGAAGAGGTCGGTGAGGTTCACGGTCAGTTGTTCTCCGGAGTGGGCGACTTTTGAAAGGGTGGGGCCAGCTTGTTATCGATCAGCACTGACTGGCCGTTACGCAGTTTGAAGACACCGGTGCTGACGATGGTCTCCCCCTGCTTGAGCCCGCTGGTGACGGCGACGAAGTCGCCGCGCTTCTCGCCCAGGCGCACGAAGCGCTGCTCCAGCACCAGGCCGGTGCCGCCTTTGGGGGAATCCTTCGCCCCGGTCCCAATTGCGTCCTTTTTGTCCTTCTTGGTTTCCTTGGTTTCCTTTTTGTCCTTGCCGTCCTTGTTGTCCTTCAAGTCCTTTGGCGCCTTTTGATCCTTGGCCTGCACCACCGCAAACACCGAATCCCCATAAGGCGCATACAGCACGGCAGTCCCCGGAATAGTCAGCACCTGCTGCCGGGCGGGAAGCCCCAGCGCCACATTGACGAACATCCCGGGCCTGAGTTTTTCCTGGCTGTTGTCGAGGGTGGCCTCAATCTTGATGTTGCGGGTGTCGGAGTCGACCAGCGGGTTTATCGCCGTCACCTTTCCGGCGCTGGTCAGGCCGGGGAGGGCGTCGCAGGTCACCCGCACCGGCTGGCCGGAGCGCAGCCGTGCCAGTTGCTGCTGGGGCAGGGCAAAGTCGGCGAAAATCGGATTCATGGTCTGCAGGGTGACGATGGCATCCCCTTCGCGCAGCATCTGGCCGAGGTTTGCCTGTCTGATGCCGAGGCGTCCGCTGAAAGGGGCGCGAATCGTCTTCTTGGCTATGGTGGCGCGGATGTTTTGAGCCTGGGCCAACGCCTGCTGCCAGGCGTTCAGGGCCGCGTCGTAGTCGGCCTGCGAGATGATTTTCTCGGCCAGCATCTTGAGGTCGCGCTGCAGGTTACTTTGGGTGAGTTCCGCCTGCGCCACGGCGCCCTGGAGTTGGGCCTGTTCCGAGGCGGTGTCCTGGCTGAGCAGCAGGTCCCCCTTGTGCACGAAGGCACCCGGTTCGAAGGCAATTTTAACGACCTTACCCGCCAGTTCGCAGGCCACGGTGACGCCCTGGACCGCATTGAGCGTGCCGACTGCGGTGAGGTCCGTGCTCCAGGTCTCCGCCTTGGCGGCAGTCGTGGTGACGGTCTCGGGCGGCGGCACCATCTTCTTGCCGCTTGCGATCATGGACCTTATTTGCAGGGTCTTGATCCCCGCAAGGATGGCAATGATGATGATGAGTCCGATGCTGGCGAATAAAATCCGTTTTTTCATGGTGGGACGGCTCCGTTGCATATCGGCATTTTTTTACTGGGATTGTCAGAGTTCATTTTTGTCACTGCCGGAAACCTTCCGCGTTTCCCCTTCCCGGTTCCACCAACCGCCGCCCAGAGCCTGAAAAAGTGCTGCCGTGTCGGCAAAGCGCGCGGCCTGGGCCTGGGCCAGGGTGATCCTTGCCTGCCGGTACTGGCGCTCGGCGTCCAGCAGGAACAGATAGTTTACCGCGCCGTAGCCGTACTGCTTTTTGGTCAGTTCCAGACTGTCGCGGGCGGACTTTTCCGCCTCGGCCTGGGCTCTAAGCCCCTGGGCATCGAGATCGAGCGCCCGCAGCACGTCGGCCACGTTTTGAAAGGCCTGCAAGACGGTCAGGCGGTACTGAGCCCCGGCCTGGTCATAGGTGGCGACGGCGGCGCGGTGTCTGGCGCTCAACTCTCCGCCGTGGAAGATGGGCTGCAGGATGCCTGCGCCGATGGACCAGACCGAAGCTCCGGAGCTGAAAAGGTCGCTGAATGTGGTGACTTGCGGCCCGTAAGCGCCGGTAAGGGTGATCTTGGGGAATTGATTTGCTCTGGCGACTCCCACCTGGGCGCTCGCTTCGTGGAGGAGTTCTTCCGAGGCGAGGACGTCGGGGCGCTGGCGCACCAGCTCGGAGGGAAGGCTTACCGGCAGCTCCAAGGGAAGCTGCAGCTCAGCCAAGTCGAATTCGGGGAGCCGGGCCGCTTCGGAGGGGAATTTTCCGGCCAGGACGGCCAGCAGGTGCCGGGACTGGGCCAGCTGCTTTTCCAGCGGCGGCAAGGTCGCTCGGGTCTGTGCCAGTTGCGCCTGTTGCGCCAAAAGTTCGGGGCGGGCAGCACCCCCGAGCTCGAAGCGGCGCGTCAGGAGCTTCACCTGCTCCTCCTCGGCGGCGATGATCTCGTCCGTGGCCCGGATCTGCGCGCGCAGCGAGGCTTGCTGCACCGCAGCCGTCACGATGTTGGAGGTGAGGGTGAGGTGCGCCCCTTCTAATAGGAAGCGCTCGTAGTTCAACTGCGCCTGCGACGCCTCAATGGCGCGGCGGGAGCCGCCGAATATATCGAGATTGTAGGAGACATTGACCGAGGCGTTGTACAGGGTGAAGATGCTGCTGCCGAGCGAGGGGGCACCGAAAGAGGACCCGGTGAATTTCTCGCGGGTGGCGGAAAAATTGGCATCCAGACTGGGCCAGAGTACCCCGGCCTGGGCACGCCGGTTCTCCGCCGCCGCGCGCAGCGCCGCCTGGGCCGCCGCCAGATTCGGACTGTCGTTCAGCGCCTGGCCGATCAGCCGGTTCAGCGCTTCATTCTTGAAGAGAGCCCACCACTGGGCGGAAATCTTCTGTCCTGCCACGAAGCGCTGAGCCTCGCCCCCCACCACCGCTGCCGTCGCGGTCGAGGAGGGGAGGGGAGCCGCAGTGTAGGCCTGCGTCCCCGGCCCGGACGGTTTTTTGAAGTCGGGGCCAACGGCGCATCCCGTTAGCGCTGTCAGAGCAAGAACCAGCGCTAAGCTCGCCGGGTTGCAGTGTCGGGAAAAAAGTTGGAACCGGGTGCACTCTTTGGTGAACATTTATTGGCAATCCTTAATTCGATTGAAGTGCTTAAGCTGTGGCAGCTCACTCACTTGGCAAATGCGCTGTTATACAGACGCTTCTGGCTTGGTTTAGTGTTGTCTGCTCAGGTCGATTGATATACTAGAATGAAGCATACTCAATTTGTGGCGTCTTGCAAATCTCCCTTGATATTTTGCGATCTCATAGCGGCGATTAATGGTGTGGTGCTGCCTGAAACTACGGCATTCTTCAGCTAAACGAGTTCCTTTTCGTATCCTTGTGCCATGAGTGCTTTATGGGGACCGTTCGCACTGCAAGCGCTTAGAGCTCAAATAGAGCTTTCGGGCGCGGGGGCGCTCTCGGTATCCGGCGCATTCGTTGACTTTCCTGCCTTGATCTGCTACAGAATGATGTTTATACCAATCGCTTTAGCCTAGGGGACCAGATGGAACAGTTCTTTCTCAAAGTCTCAATCATGCTTGTCCCGGCATTGATGGCCATAACCTGCCACGAAGTCTCTCACGGCTATATAGCCGACAAGTTCGGGGACAACACCGCCCGGTCCATGGGGCGGCTCACCCTCAATCCGATAAAGCACATGGACATCTTCGGCACCATCATGGTTTTCGTGGTGGGGATCGGTTGGGCCAAGCCGGTTCCGGTCAACTTCAATAACCTGCGTCACCCCAAACGGGACATGATCTGGGTTGCGGCAGCCGGGCCCATTACCAATTTCGCATTGGCAACCCTTTCCGCTCTTGCTATGCGCCTTTTGGTGTACTTCGGGGAAGGGATTCCCGATGCCTCGCCTCTTGCCAGGATTGTCGATCCGATAACGCTGATGCTCGCCTTTTCCGTCTATATTAACCTGCTGCTCGCCATTTTTAATCTGATCCCCGTCCCGCCTCTGGACGGCGGAAGGGTGGCAGTCGGCCTACTTCCGTATCGCCTCTCCATGGCTCTGGCGAGTGTCGAGCGCTTCGGCATGATCATCATTATCGCGCTGGTGTTTTTTACCAATGCCTTCGGGTATGTGATCTCGCCGGCATTGAGCTTTGGTGTTAACCTGTTGGCCGGTCCCCAGAGTAACCTCGTCTTCGGAGTGACCAGGCTCATGATGAGGTAGGACGGCTGGGGCGAGCAGAAGGTCGCCCTACGAGAACCAAACTTTAGCGGAGTGAATCGAGTATTCGCCCCTTATCAGTTATCTAAAAACCTGTCCTAATTGGAAAAGGAGTCCGTATCTATGAGTAACAAGCGTATCGTTAGCGGCATGAGACCAACCGGAAAGCTGCATCTGGGACACTTCCACGGGGTGCTGTCCAACTGGCTGGAACTGCAGCGTAACTTCGACTGCTTCTTCTTTGCCGCCGACTGGCACTCTCTTACCACCGAGTACGCCAATACGGACGGCATCAAGGACAGCATTCAGGAGATGGTGCTGGATTGGTTGGCTTTCGGCATCGACCCGGAGAAGAGCGTCATCTTCGAGCAGAGCCGCGTGCCGCAGCACGCCGAGCTGAACCTGATTCTTTCCATGATCACGCCGGTCTCCTGGCTGGAGCGCAATCCGACCTACAAGGAGATGCAGGAAAACCTCGACACCAAGGATCTTTCCACCTTTGGTTTCCTGGGCTACCCGGTGCTGATGGCCTCCGACATCATCGTGTACAAGGCGGAGCGGGTCCCCGTCGGACAGGACCAGATCCCGCACCTGGAAATCACCCGGGAGATCGCACGGCGCTTTAACCATCTCTATGGCGAGGTGTTCCCTGAGCCGGCGGCTCTGCTCACCGAGACCCCGAAGGTGCTCGGCCTGGACGGCAGGAAGATGAGTAAGTCCTACGGTAACGCCATCTTTCTTTCCGACGATGCCGAGGAGACCAGGAAGAAGGTGCTCTCCATGATGACCGATACGCTGCGTCCCTACAAAAGGGATCCGGGCGAACCGGATCGCTGCATCGCCTTCACGCTGCACTCGCTCTATGTGCCGCAGGAGAAAAGGGACGAGATCGTTGTCGCCTGCCGCGGAGCGGAGCTTGGCTGCGTCGACTGCAAGAAAATCCTGGCAGGTTGCATGATCGACACCCTGGCCCCGTTTCGGGCCAAGCGCGAGGAACTGGCTCGTCAAAGCGGCCTTGTTAATGAGGTGCTTGCCGAAGGGAGTCGCAAGGCAGAGGTGGTCGCCAGGCAGACCATGGTCGAGGTGCGCACGGCGCTTAAGGTATAGGTACCGGGAGGCGTCGAGTCGTTACGTCGTTGAGTGGTTTAGTGGGTTTTACGCCACCTACTGAACGGTAATGATAAGCCTGCTGTCACAACAAATCCGGGTAGAGACGCATTGCATGCGTCTCGGCGCTGTCGCAAACTGGTAAGTAAAAGTGTGATCAGGTGAGGGAGACGCATGCAATGCGTCTCTACTCTCTGATGTAGCCCGTGGCACGTGAGAATGATGCAGACTCAACGACTCAACACCCCGACGACTTAACAGCATTTCCGGAGTCCTTTTTGCCCCTCGAAAGCTCACAAAGTAACCTTTTTTCCGATGCCCTGGAAGACGCCTACCGGGTGCACATCGAGGAGTTCGAAGGGCCGCTCGACCTCTTGCTGCACCTCATCAAGAAGAACGAGCTGGATATCTACAACATCCCGATCGCTGCCATTACCCGGCAGTATCTCGAGTACATGGAGCTTTTAAAGGAGCTGAATCTCGACATCGCCGGCGAATTCCTGGTGATGGCGGCGACCTTGTTGCAAATCAAGTCGCGCATGCTGCTGCCGCTCACCCCCGAGGAGGAGGAGGCGGAGGTCGAGGACCCGCGGGCAGAGCTGGTGCGCCGGCTCCTGGAGTACCAGCGCTACCGGGACGCCTCCTTTCAGCTCTCCAGCCGCAACCTTCTGGGGCGCGAGGTGTTCGCCAGGAAGTTCGACTCTGACGAGCTTGCCGACCTCACCCCTAAGGACGAACCGATCGACGTGGAGCTCTTCGAGCTCGTCGAGGCGTTTCGCCGCGTGCTGGGGCGGGTCTCCGTGGAAACCTTCCACAATGTGGTGACCGACGGAATCAGCATCGCGGAGCGCATCAGCGAGGTCCTTTCGCTTTTGCACGGCGGCAAAACCATCAATTTCGATTCCCTCTTTTGGGACGGGATGACCCGGGACCTGCTGGTGGTCACCTTTCTTTCCATGCTGGAACTGTGCAAGATGAAACTGATCAGGATCACCCAGGCCGAGAGCCTCGGGGCCATCTGGCTCACTTCCACCGCGGAAGCCGATGCCGAGGATGTCGAGGTCCTCGTTGCCGCGGAGTTGAGCGCCGAACTCGCCGCTCTTTCGGAAGAGGACGACGAAGCCATGGAGGGGATCCTTGCCGAGTAGATCGCTAAAAACTATTGTCGAGAGTCTCCTCTTCGTGCACGATCAGCCGCTCACCCTGGACCGTCTTGCGCTACTCCTCGAGGAGCACGAACGCTCCGACATCCGCATCGCGCTCGACGAACTGATGCAGGAATACGGCGCTGCCGAGCGCGGCATTGTCCTGGCTCAGGTGGCGGGGGGATATCAGCTCAGAAGCCGCCCGGAGAACGCAGATTACATCCGGAGGCTTACCAAGAGCCGCGGGGTGAAGTTCAGTCAGTCGGCCCTGGAAACGCTTTCCATCATCGCCTATCGCCAGCCCGTCACCCGGGCCGAGGTCGAGTATCTGCGCGGAGTGGATTCGGGCGGGGTACTGAAAACCCTTCTGGAAAAGAAGCTCTTGCGGATTCTCGGCAAGAAGGATGTTCCCGGCAAGCCGCTCATCTACGGCACCAGCAGGGAATTCCTGGAGCTCTTTAGCCTGAAGGATCTCAACTCGCTCCCGACGCTAAAGGAAATCCAGGAACTGGCGCCCCCCGACCCCTTCGCTGACCAGCCCGAATTGCCACTGGATTCGGTTGATGCTGAGCCCCTGCTGCGTTAGAATTCTTCTAGAGCGCGGCCGCCGACCAGCCGTGTCCGGTGTATTATCCCCCCTATGAAATAGGGGGGAAGCCGAACGTAGAGAGGCAGGGGGGTGATTTGCCGAGGCTAAATACCCCCCTGTCTCGCTCCGCGAGCCTTCCCCCCTGTTCTCACAGGGGGGACCAAACACCTGCCAGGCGCCGACGGCCAAAAGATTTCACAGGGATACCCTTTGCTGGTGTCCTCGGGAGGCTACCATGATTCGTCAACCTGCAGTGGCCGGGAAATTCTACACGGACGACCCGGAACAGCTCCGCCAGGAGCTCGCCTCCCTGATTCCCCAGGGGGAGGGGGCTCGCGTCCTCGGCCTCGTCGCCCCGCACGCGGGGTACATATACTCGGGTAAGGTCGCCGGCCTCGCCTACGGCGCGGTCCGGGTGCCGGAAACGGTCCTCCTGCTCGGTCCGAACCACACCGGCGTCGGCGCCCCCGCGGCCCTGGCCCCCTCCGGGGAGTGGCTCACCCCGCTCGGCCCGGTCCCGGTGAACAGCCGCCTCTCTAAGCTGACCTTGAAGCATGCCTCCCTGGTGTGCGAGGACCCCTCAGCCCACCATTTCGAACACTCCATCGAGGTGCAGCTCCCCTTTCTGCAGTTCCGCAATCCGCGGGTCTCTATTGCAGCGCTATGCCTCTCCCTTTCCGATTTCGACTCGATCTCCGCGCTCGGCGCAGGACTCGCACGCGCCATCGCCGAGTATGGCGATGAAGTGCTGATCGTCGCCAGCTCGGACATGAACCATTACGAGTCGGCCCAGGTCGCCAAGGAGAAGGACGACCTGGCGCTTGCCGAACTTGCCAGGCTCGACCCCGAGGCGCTTTTGCGGGTCTGCCGCGAGTGCAGGGTCACCATGTGCGGCGTAGTCCCGGCCGCAGTCATGCTGGTGGCGGCCAAGCTTCTCGGCGCGACGACCTCCCGTCTCATCAGGTACACAACCAGCGGCGAGGTGAACGGCGACCTAAAACGGGTCGTGGCCTATGCGGCAGTGACGGTTTCCTGATGGATGTTATCACCACCCATGTCAGCGCCGACTTCGACTGCGTCGGCTCCATGGTGGCCGCCAAAAAACTCTATCCTGATGCCGCGTTGGTCTTCTCCGGAGCGCAGGAGAAGGGGGTGCGCGACTTCTTCCTGAAGCAGTCCGGCCCCGCGCCCGAGTTTACCCGCATCAAGGACCTGGACTTTTCCAGCATCACTCGACTCATCATCGTCGACTGCCAGCACTCCTCCCGCCTTGCCAAATTCGGGGAACTCGCCAAGGGTGGGGGCGTCGAGCTGCATATCTATGACCACCACCCGAAAAGTTCCGGCGACCTCACCCCGACTGACGGCGTCATCCGTTCCTGCGGCTCCACTACGACCATCCTGATCGGTTTCCTGATGCAGCGCCTGACAGACGTCACCCCCTTCGAGGCGACGCTCATGATGCTCGGCATTTATGAGGACACTGGCAATCTCACCTTCCCCTCTACGACGACCGAGGACTACCTTGCTGCCGCCTGGCTCCTGGAGCGGGGGGCTAACCTTAATGAAGTCGCCGACTCGATCGGCAAGGAACTGACCGCCGAGCAGGTCTCCCTGCTGAATGACCTGCTCAACTCCTTAAAAACGACCTCTCTCAAGGGTGTGGAGATTTCCGTGGCGCAGGCCTCCGTGGACGAGTACGTGGGGGACATCGCAACCCTCGCCCACATGATCCGGGACATGGAAAACCTGCAGGCGCTCTTTCTTGTGGTAAGCATGGGGGACCGGGTCTACGTTATCGCCCGAAGCCGCGTGCCTGAGGTGCGGGTGGGCGAGATTCTGCAGGAACTGGGCGGGGGCGGGCATGCTACGGCGGCCTCGGCGACGGTTAGGGGGCTTACCCTGATCCAGGTGCTGGAACGGTTGGATCAGGTGCTGCACCAGCGGGTCAACCCGGTTCGGGTCGCCCGGGACATCATGTCCTCCCCGGTGAAGACGCTTCCTCCCGCCTGCCTCATCGAGGAGGCGCAGGAGCAGCTGGTGCGCTACAACGTGAGCGCCATGCCGGTGCTGGAAGGGGATACGGTAAAGGGGATCATCTCGCGCAAGACCGTGGAGAAGGCGCTTTACCACAACCTCGGCAAGGTCCCGGTGGCGGACTACATGCACTCGGAGTTCCTGGCGGCGACCCCGGAGACGCCGATCAGCGAGATCCAGGGCTACATGGTCGGCGGGGACGTGCGCCTGATTCCGGTGGTAGCGGACGGGGTGCTGACCGGCGTGGTGAGCCGCACCGATCTGCTGCGCTACAGCCTGGGGAGCGAGGCGCTCTACGATCTGTCGCGCGACTCCCTCCAGGTGAAAAACCGCGAGATCGAAGGTCTCATGAACCGGCACCTGACGGCTAAGGTCGTCGGGATACTGCATGATCTGGGAAAAGTCGGGGACCGGCTGGAACTCCCGATCTACGCGGTGGGGGGCTTCGTCAGGGATCTGCTGCTGGGAAACGAGAACGTGGACGTGGACGTGACGGTCGAGGGGGACGGCATCCTGTTCGCGGAGACCTTCGCCGCCGAGTTCGGCTGCCGTGTGAAGAGCCACCAGAAATTCGGCACGGCGGTCATCGTGCTTCCCGACGGAGGCAAGGTCGACGTAGCGAGCACCCGCCTGGAATATTATCTCTCCCCCGGTGCGCTGCCGACGGTGGAGCACTCCTCGCTGAAGATGGACCTGTACCGGCGCGATTTCACCGTCAACACGTTGGCGATCCGCCTGAACTCCGAGTCCTTCGGGACCCTGATCGACTACTTCGGCGCCTACCGCGATCTGCTGGCCAAGGTGATCCGGGTGCTGCACAACCTTTCCTTCGTCGAGGACCCGACCCGGGTGTTCCGCGCCATCCGCTTCGAGCAGCGGCTCAACTTCAAGATTGCCCGGCACACCGAGGACCTGATCAAGAACGCGGTGAAGATGGATTTTCTGGAGAAGCTCGGCGGCAGGAGGCTTCTTTCCGAACTGGTGCAGATCCTCAAGGAGAAGGAACCGTTGAAAGGGGTTTGGCGCATGGCTTCCTTAGGGCTTTTGCGCTTCATTCATCAGGATTTGGCACTGACCGTCATCATGCACGGGATGCTCGAAGAGGTGCGCTATATCGTTTCCTGGTTCGACCTCCTGTACCTGGAGCGCCCCTATGAAAGGTGGGCTGTCTACTTTCTTGCCATCTGTGACTCGCTCAGTGACGACCAGTTCTGGAGCACCTGCACCCGCCTGGCGGTGAACGAGCATTACAAGCAGAAGCTGATCGAGATGCGCAAGCAGGCGGCAGAACTGATCGGCTCCCTGGAGGCGAAGTTGGCCCGGCAGGGAAAGCTCGAGAACTCCGAGGTGTATTTCTTCCTCCGGGGCCTCCCGGTTGAGGTGCTGCTGTACCACATGGCAAAGAGCCACAATTCCGAGGTGAAAAGATACATCTCCCTCTACTTCACCAGGCTGCACGGGGTGCGCACCCAGATCGGAGGGGAGGAGCTGAAACAGTTGGGCGTCGAGCGGGGCCCGCGCTTCCGGGAACTGCTCGATGCGGTGCTAAGCGCCAAGCTCAACGGCAGAGTCACCAGCCGTGAAGACGAGCTGCGCATGGTGCAAGAATTGATCAGCACAGTGTAGCTTTTTTGCTACAGTGGCAGTCTTTTGACGATTAAACGATAAGTGGCCATTATTGCACTGTTTTAAACTGGATCTCCTGCACACTCCCTTTTCGGTGAGGCGCAAATAACACATTAAGCAGAAGTCCTTCTCTCATTCATGAGGGGATATTCCCCGCAATCTCCATTAGAACAGAACAAAATTAGGTGCTTAGCGTTTAGCCGGTTTTTACGGCCTCCTTTTTGCTTGGTGCAGGGTGATTTGCTGCACCACGCTGAGAAAAAGGGGACTACATGAACAACTTAAAGCGCGGCGCTGCCCTGGCGGTTACCCTCATCTTCATAGCCACCCCCTGCTTCGCGGAAAACGCCTTCAAAACCTTTTTCGAAGACGCCTTCTACGGCGGCCTTACCGGCGGGTTGGTCGGAGCTGCGGTGTTGGCCTTCACTAAGCAGCCGGGTAAGCACCTGGATTATATTGGTTACGGTGCTGCGGGCGGCGTGCTGGTTGGCGCGACCTACGGAGCGGTGGTCACCACCCGGTCGCTCGCCGAGGTGGAAAACGGCAAGGTGAGGTTCTCCATGCCGACCATCATCCCGGAACTGCGCGAAGCAAACTCCAAAGGACAGACCTCAATCATAGCGACAGCTGAACTGATTCGCGGCAAGTTCTGACCGCGTAATTTGACAGACTGACAGTATGGAAATTGGGGGGGCGGCTGCCCCCCTTTTTTTATTCCGTTCCTCCCCCATCCCCACCCCGACCCTCACTACCGTTAAGTTAATGCTCCCCCTACTTGATCGGAGTGGGCTGTGGTGCGGGTGACGCTACCAACTAATCAAAACGTGGCACCTTCCCCCTCACCCCAGCCCTCCCCCGCCAGGGGGAAGGGAGAGCTTAGGCCAGACGGGATCGTTAACTTAATGGCAGTAACCCCGACCTCCCCTTGAGGGGAGGGAGAGTCGACTTTAAGCCGGGTAAAGTTTCCTAAGGCGAAAGAATCAGTCGTGCCCCTAACGGCGACGTTACCTGCGGAGCGCTGTCCGGGCCTATCGTTATCGGGGCCTGCGGCGCCTCTTTTCCTCCGATATTAGCTGCTTTTTGAGGCATTTCTTGCCATCCCGCTCGCGCTGGGATACACTTCAGGGGGCTAAACTCTGGTCCTGGGGGTAGCAGCTTTGGTTCTTAACGCGAGATTACCTGACCTTTTGGCATACACCGACTCCTTGCTGACCTGGGTCAGCGGACGGGGACGGATTCTGATCGTCGTTCACGACAATCCAGACCCGGACTCCCTGGCCTCCGCTATGGCTCTCCGGCACCTCTTTGCGGTCCGGTTGAACCGGGAGGCGGTCATCGCCTTCTCGGGGATGATCGGCAGAAGCGAAAACCTCGCCATGGCGCAGTGCCTCCAGATTCCGCTTACCCCGTTTCCCCTCATCGAACTGAAGATGTTCCAGGTGGTCTGCCTGCTCGACAGCCAGCCTGAGACCGGAAACAACTCGCTGCCGCCCGGGGCGCGGGTCGATATCATCATCGACCATCACCCGATGCGGGAGGCGAGTGCCGCCTGCAAATGGGTGGACATCCGTCCCGAATACGGCACAACCGCCACCATCCTCTATGAGTACTTGAAAGTGCAGGGGGTTGCCCTCGGCACTAAGCTCGCCACCGCGCTCTTCTACGCCATCAAGTCCGAGACCCAAGACCTGGGCCGGGAGGCGCGACGTCCCGACCGCGATGCCTATCTCGCTCTGTTCCCGCTGGCCAACAAAACACTTTTGAACAGCATCACCCGTCCCCCCCTCCCGAGGGAATACTTCGTCGCCCTACATAGCGCCCTCGAGCACACGAAAATCTACGGCAAGGTCCTGGTGGCTTCCCTCAAAGCGGTGCAGTTTCCCGAACTGGTTGCCGAACTCGCCGATCTCCTGCTGCGCCTGGAGGGGATCGAGACGGTGCTCTCCATGGGGCACTACAACTCCGAGATGATCCTTTCCATCAGGACCGAGAGCGAGCAGATCAATGCGGGCGAACTGATCCGCGTCCTGGTGGCGGGAAGGGGGAGCGCCGGGGGGCATGGCATGATGGCCGGAGGCAAGGTTGACGACGTTCCCGACACCGCGGCGGACATCGCCGAGGTGGAGCGCTTGTTGACCGAAAGACTGCTGACCGAACTGGCTGTTCCCGCCTGCGCACCGGTGCGACTGGTGCCCTAAACCGCTCATGAAAGCGGTTGCCAAACATCCCGCAAAGTGCTAGTAATTAGCTATGTCGCTCTTCCTTGATAACGCAGCAACTTCATACCCGAAACCGGATTCCGTTTACAGGGCCATGGATGCAGCGATGCGGGAGGTCGGCGTGGCCCCGGGGAGGGGAGGCTACCAGCAATCCCTCGCGGCGGCCCGCATCGTCTTTGCAGCCCGGTCGGCTTTAGCCGCTTTCTTCGGTGTACCGGACTCGTCCCGCCTCATCTTCACCCATAGTGCCACGGAATCCCTCAACATCGCGGTAAGCGGACTGCTCAAGGCCGGCGACCATGTGGTCTCAAGCTCCATGGAGCATAACGCCTTGGTGCGCCCGCTGCACCTGATGCGCGGTCGGGGGGTGGAGGTAAGCTTCGTGCCGGGCGACCGAGAGGGCACCGTATCGGAGCGTGCCATTGCCCAGGCCATGCGCCCCAACACGCGGCTGGTTGCCCTAGCCCACTGCTCCAATGTGACCGGGACCGTTCAGCCCATCGGGGAGATCGCCCGCATCGCAAGAGCGGGAGGCGCGCTCTTCCTGCTGGATGCTGCGCAAAGCGCCGGTTATTTTCCGCTCGACGCTGAAGGGATGGGGATCGATCTGCTCGCTGCACCGGGGCACAAGAGCCTTTATGGTCCTCCGGGAACCGGCATCCTCGCGATAGGCGCAGGCATTCAGCTTGATCCGCTTTTGGTGGGGGGAACCGGTGGGAACTCCAGCAGTCCGGATCAACCCTTGGAGCTGCCTGAGCGTTTCGAAAGCGGCACCATGAACACTCCAGCTATCGCCGGGCTGCAGGCCGGGCTGGATTTCATCCTGGAGACCGGAATGGACCGGATCAGGGCGCAGGGGAAGCTCCTGATCGGCCAGCTTCTGGAAGGGCTCCGCGCTACCCCGGGAGTCGTAACCTATGGACCGGCACGCGGCGAGCGCGGCTGTGCCGTTTCTTTCACCGTTGACGGGCACGATCCTGCCACCTTGGGTTTCCTGCTCGACCATGATTATGATATTAGCGTGCGGGTCGGCCTGCACTGCGCCCCGGACGTCCACAGGACCATCGGCAGCTATCCCACCGGGACCGTCAGGGTGAGCCCCGGTTTCTTTACCAGCGAGGCTGATATAGAGTTCTTCCTTGAGGCGCTGCGTAAAATCGTGAAGGCGTAAAACCGTTGCAGTGACGCCTGCCTTTTGGCAGAAAAAGAATTATCAAAACAAACGGAGCGGGAAGGTTCGGACAACATGCGGGAGACGGTTTCTTTGAGATGCGATAACGTACAGGGGGTGGACATGAAGAAAATTTTTGTGCTCGATACCAACGTGCTACTTTACGATCCGCAGGCCCTCAGTAAGTTTGAGGACAATTCCATCATCATTCCGATAACCGTCATCGAGGAGATCGACCGGTTTAAGAAGGACATGAACGAGACCGGCCGCAACGCGCGCCAGGTCTCCCGGCTCATGGATGCCTTCCGCAAGGTGGGGTCTCTCTCCAAGGGGGTGCAGTTGCAGAACGGCGGCACGCTCCGGATTGAGATCTACGAAGAAAAGGTCATGAAAAGGCTGCCGCCGGAACTGCGCGAGGAACGCGGCGACAACCGCATTCTGGCCGTCGCGGTGGATCTCATGGAGACGGACCCGGCGGTGCCGGTGATCCTGGTTACCAAGGACACCAATCTCCGGATCAAGGCCGATGCCCTGGGGCTGATTGCCCAGGATTACGAATCGGACAAGGTGGCGATCGACGACCTCTTTACCGGAGTAACCGACTTGGAGGTGGATGCTGAACTCATCGACCGCTTCTACAGCCAGGGTTGGCTGGAACTCGGTGCCGGTCTTCTGCCCAACCAGTATGTCACCCTGACCGAGGCCGCCAATCGCTCGCACAGTGCCATCTGCCGCTTCGATCACCGCTCCGGACGCGTGCTGCCGCTCAAGGGTGGCGACAAGGACGGGGTCTGGAGCCTCTTTCCGAGGAACCGCGAACAATCCTTCGCTCTTGACGCGCTGCTGGACGACGACATCAAGATCGTCACCCTGGTTGGCAAGGCGGGAACCGGCAAGACGCTACTCGCCATCGCAGCCGGACTGCACAAGACCGCCGAGGAGAACGTGTACAACCGGCTGCTGGTGTCGCGCCCGGTGTTTCCCATGGGCAGGGATCTCGGCTTTCTTCCGGGCGACATCGAGGAGAAGCTCACCCCCTGGATGCAGCCGATCTTCGACAACGTGGAATTGCTCTTGACCGGTCATGAAGGTGAGAAGCGTCACAGTAAGGGATACAAAGAGCTGATGGCGATGGGGATTCTGGAGATTGAGCCGCTCACCTACATCAGGGGGCGCTCGATACCGAACCAGTACATGATTGTGGACGAGGCACAGAACCTCACTCCGCATGAGATAAAGACCATCGTGACCCGGGCGGGGGAGGGGACCAAGATCGTCCTCACCGGCGACCCCTACCAGATAGACAACCCGTACGTGGACGCCGAAAGTAACGGGCTCACCTATGTCGTCGAGCGCCTCAAGGAACAGACTATTTCCGGTCACATTACCATGATGAAGGGCGAGCGCTCCGAGTTGGCGGAATTGGCGGCGAACCTGTTGTAACGGCGGTGTTCTGCGCCAGTGTAGAGACGCATTGAATGCGTCTCTTTCACCTGGTTACAATAACATCACCCGATCGCGACAGCGCTGAGACGCATGCAATGCGTCTCTACCCGAAGAGGTTCGTATTTTCATCTCCCACGCTCCCGCGTGGGAGTCTGTACCTCTGAACCAACACTTACTGAACTGTGTAGAGACGCATTGCATGCGTCTCGTTTTTTACACGTTACCGATTTTTTGGGAGGTTTTAAGGGCACGGCGTCTGTGCCCTTTCTATATTTATGCTACTTCTTGCACTTGAATCATCCTGCGACGAAACGGCGGCCGCTGTCGTTAAAGACGGCAGAACCGTGCTCTCCAACGTCATCGCATCCCAAATAAGCATCCACGCGGAGTACGGCGGCGTCGTCCCGGAAATCGCCTCGCGAAAACACCTGGAGTCGGTTTCCCTGGTGGTAGAACAGGCACTCCTTGAAGCCGGGGTCAGTCTCTCCGAACTGGAGGGGATAGCGGTTACCCAGGGCCCGGGCCTTGCCGGCGCGCTCCTGGTTGGCATTTCTGTTGCCAAGGGGCTTTCCCTGGGGCGCAATATCCCCCTGGTGGGTGTGAACCATATTGAGGGACATCTGCTCGCCGTGTTCCTGGAGGCTCCGGTCGAGTTTCCCTTTATCGCCCTGGCGGTTTCCGGCGGGCACTCTCACCTGTACCGGGTGGACGGGGTGGGGCGCTACACCACGCTCGGCCAGACGGTGGATGACGCCGCAGGCGAGGCCTTCGACAAGGTGGCCAAGCTGATCGGGCTTCCTTACCCGGGAGGGGTCGCAATCGACCGACTGGCCGCCACGGGCGACCCGAAGGCGATCAAGTTCCCGCGGCCGCTCATGAACGATGGCAGCTACAATTTCAGTTTCTCGGGGCTTAAGACTGCGGTCCTTACCCAGGTCAGGAAGTTCCCCGAATCCGCCGAAGCTGGTGTGCACGACTTGGCCGCTTCCTTCCAGGCAGCGGTCTGCGAGGTACTGACCAAAAAGACGGCGGCCGCGCTCAAAGCGACCGGCATCAAGCGGTTGGTGGTCGCCGGCGGGGTGGCTTGCAACTCCGGCCTGCGCCTTTCCATGGCAGCCATGGCCGCCCGGGAGGAGATCCAACTCTCTATGCCGTCGCCGCTTCTTTGCTCCGACAACGCGGCGATGATTGCGGTCCCCGGCGATTTTTATCTCAATGCCGGTTATAAGAGCGGCTTCGACCTGGATGCGCTGCCGGTCTGGCCGCTGGATCGACTCGCCGTTCGCTTCAAGGAGAATGTTTAATGGAAAAGATGCGCGCGAAAAAGTCCCTGGGTCAAAATTTCCTCATCGATGACAGCGTGCTGTCACGTATCGTTGCCTGTGTGGCACCGGTTCCGGGCGACGCCATCCTCGAGGTCGGTCCCGGTCGCGGCGCCCTCACCAAGCGCCTGGCGGCGAGCGGCGCTCAGTTTCTCGCCATCGAGTGGGACCGCGACCTGTTGCCGCTCCTGAACGCCGAGTTCGCCGGAGCCGCCAACGTGGAGATCGGGCACGGCGACATCCTGCGGGTCGACCTGAGGCAGTTACTGGAAAGCCGGGCTGCTGGAAGAAAATGGAAGGTGGCAGCCAACCTTCCCTACAACATTTCCTCCCAGGTGCTCTTTCGTTTTCTGGAGTGCAGCGGGCTTTTCGAGCGCTTGGTGCTGATGCTGCAAAAAGAGGTGGGCGACCGCCTGGTGGCACCTGCTGGGTGCAAGGACTACGGCGCACTGACCGTCCTCTTGCGGCTGCATTTCGACATCCGGCGCGAGTTTCTGGTGAAGCCGGGCTCTTTCCGGCCCGTTCCCAAGGTTGACTCCTGCGTGCTCTGCTTCACCCCGCTGGAGCGGCCCAGGGTCGAGGTGGGGGACGAGGATTTCTTCCGGCGCATCGTAAAGGGCGCCTTCAACCAGCGTCGTAAAACGCTCCTCAACTCGCTGCGCTCCGCCGGGATCGGGGACGAGGACGATTCGGTCGTCGAGGCCCTTTCCCGAAGCGGTATCGATGGCGGCAGACGCGGTGAAACGCTATCCCTGGACGAATTTGCCGCTCTTTCCCGGGAACTTCAGGCAGGGAAAACTCTAGCTTAAGGGCGGCTTTTTGTGCTATACACAAGTGCTAATCTTTACCAGGTCAGTGTGCTGCAGAAGCTGATCCAGCAGTTACCCAAAGAGTGACTGACAGAGTACCTATTTTATACCGACCAAGTGGAGGTCTTAGTTAAATGAAAATATGCGTTATTGGTTCTGGTTATGTCGGTCTGGTGGCAGGTACCTGCTTTGCCGAGAGCGGCAACGATGTTATCTGTGTTGACGTTGACGAGCAGAAAATTGAAGGGCTGAAGCGCGGCGAGCTGCCGATCTATGAGCCTGGCTTGAAGGAACTTGTGCTGCGTAACTGTGAGGAGGGAAGGCTTTCCTTTACGACGGACCTCGCCTTTGCCGTGAAAGAGTCACTGGTCAACTTCATCGCGGTCGGTACCCCCCCGGGTGCGGACGGCTCAGCCGACTTGCAGTATGTCCTCAACGTGGCGCGCTCCATCGGCCAGCACATGGACGGGTTCAAGATCATCGTGGACAAGTCCACCGTTCCGGTCGGAACTGCCGACAAGGTGCGGGTCGCCGTCGCCGAGGAACTGGCCGCGCGCGGCGTCCAGATCGAGTTCGACGTGGTGTCCAACCCGGAGTTCCTGAAAGAAGGGGCGGCCATCGACGACTTCATGAAGCCGGACCGGGTCGTCATTGGAACCGACAACGTCAGGACCGCTGAAATAATGAAAGAGCTTTATTCGGCTTTCATGCGTAAATCAAACCGCTTGATCGTCATGGATATCAGAAGCGCCGAGATGACCAAATACGCGGCCAACGCCATGCTGGCCACCAAGATCACCTTCATGAATCAGATTGCCAACCTCTGCGAATTGATGGGAGCAGACGTCATGGCGGTTCGGGAAGGTATCGGCTCCGATTCCCGTATCGGTTATGATTTTCTCTTTCCCGGTGTTGGCTACGGCGGATCCTGCTTCCCCAAGGACGTGAAGGCGCTAGTGAAGACCGCCGAGGAGTGCGATTACGACTTCATCCTCCTAAAGGGTGTGGAAGAGGCGAACTACCGCCAAAAGCGCGTCCTTTCCGACAAGATCCTGCGCCGGTTGGGCGCTCCCGGCGAGCAGTCGCTCGCCGGAAAAACCATTGCCGTCTGGGGGCTTTCCTTTAAGCCGCGCACCGACGACATGAGGGACGCTCCTTCGGTCACCATCATCAATGCCCTGCTGGACCATGGAGCGAGGGTATGCGCCCACGACCCCGAGGCCATCAAGGAAGCGAAGAAGGTTTTTGGCGAACGCATCAGCTACAGCCAGAACCAGTACGACATCCTGAAGGATGCCGACGCCTTGGTTATCATCACCGAGTGGAACGAATACCGTAACCCCGACTTTGAGAGGATTAAGACCTTGCTCGTCAATCCGCTCATCTTCGACGGTAGAAATCTGTACCAGCCGAGCAGGATGAAATTGGCAAACTTCGAATACCTGCCGATCGGCAGAAACGGCAAACCTGGCTGCGAATAAACGAGAAACCGTTCTAGGTTCTAGGTTTGGCGTCGATCTTAGAATGCGATTGTTAAATTTTCAATAAACCCTGGCTGCTGTGATCCCATGGTAGTATTTAGTTCTAACGTAGAACGTAGAACGTAGAACAGATTTTAGGGGCCTCCATGCGAATGCTTGTCACCGGCGGCGCCGGTTTTATCGGTTCACATCTTTGCGAAAGACTCCTGAACGACGGTCACGAGGTGGTCTGCCTCGATAACTTCTTTACCGGGAGCAAGCGCAATATCTCCCATTTGCTGGAGAACCGTAGTTTCGAACTGATCCGCCATGACGTCACGGAGCCGATTCTTTTAGAGGTGGACCGCATCTTCAACCTCGCGTGCCCCGCTTCGCCGATTCACTACCAGTACAACCCGGTGAAGACGACCAAGACGAGCGTCATGGGTATGATCAACCTGCTCGGCATCGCCAAGCGGGTAAAGGCCAGGATACTGCAGGCATCGACCTCGGAGGTGTACGGCGACCCGCAAGTGCACCCCCAGACCGAATCGTACTGGGGGAACGTGAACACGCTCGGCATCAGAAGTTGCTACGACGAAGGAAAGCGGGTGGCAGAGACACTGATGATGGACTACCACCGGCAAAACCATGTTGATATCCGGATCGTCAGGATATTCAACACCTACGGACCGAAAATGGCCGAGAACGACGGACGCGTGGTCTCCAACTTCATCCTCCAGGCCCTAAGAGGCGAAGACATCACGGTCTACGGCCATGGCGAGCAGACCCGCTCCTTTTGTTTTGTGACGGACCTGGTGGAAGGACTGGTGCGGATGATGGATTGCCCCGGATTCATCGGCCCCGTCAACCTGGGGAACCCGACCGAGACCACCATCGTTGAATTCGCCCGTAAGATCATCGCGCTCACCGGTTCCAGATCCAAAATCGTCTTCAAGCCGCTGCCGGCGGACGACCCGAAACAGAGGCAGCCTGACATCACCCTCGCCAAGGAAATGCTCGATTGGGAGCCCAAGGTGCAGGTGGAAGACGGCCTGATGCAGACCATAGAGTACTTCAGCTCCGTTCTCGCTGCGGGGTAACCATGCAGAAACGGTTCTACCTGACGCCTGCGGCGATTATCATTTTTATCCTTTTCTTCACCGTTTTCGGGGACCGCGGGCTCTTGCGCATCAATCACCTGCACCGCGACCGCGACGAAATGCAGCAGCACCTGCAGGAGCTTAAGGGAGAGAACGACCGACTGAAGCGGGAGATAGCCGCGTTGCAATCCGACAGGCGCTACCTGGAAAGCATAGCCCGGCGCGATTTCGGCTTGGTGCGCAGTAACGAGGTGATCTACCAGTTCCCGCCCCAGGAGAAGCTTCCTCCCCCCGCCGCCAAGCCGGAGGCGAAGGGAGCCCAGCCTGCTGCTCCCAAGGCTCTCCCTTCGGGCGCTGTGGAACGGAAGGTGGAAAAGAAGAAATAGTCACCCGGTGATATTATTATCCAACTCTGCGGAGTTCGGTGAGAGTGCCAGGGCGCATGATTATGCGCCCCTACGGAACCGGGAACAGGGGAGAGCGGTTGGCCCCCACGGAGTTCGGTTCGATGGTAGGGGCAAATCATCATTCGCCCAGCGCTGGCGCCACCTGAGGTGAAGGTCGCTTTCGAAGTCAGGTCCGCCGCAGGCAAGGCTGGATACTCAGCAGCAACAAAAGGGGTAGCAAAATGGCCGAAACTCGCAAACAGCACTGCGTAGTCTGCGCCTGGCGCGAAAACTGCGCCAAGAAATTCCGGGTGACCGATGGCGGAGCCCACTGTCCGGACTTTACCAGGGACGTCACCATCAAGGACCTGCCCGAAACGGAAGGTACCAACGAAAAGGGGGATACATTATGAAGGAGCAGCTGCGCGCATGCATCCTGAAGACAATCGAGGGGTGTTTCGCCGACGGCACGCTCACCTCGGGGATTCTCCCGGCTATCGGGGTCGAGAAACCGGCCAATCCGGAGCACGGGGATTTTGCCACCAACGTCGCCATGCAGATGGCAAAGCCGGAGCGCAAGTCGCCCCGCGCCATAGCCGAGATTCTGGTCGCTAAGCTCGCCGGAAGTTCCGATCTGATCAAGGACCTTCAGATCGCGGGACCCGGTTTCATAAACTTCTTCATTAAGGACGCCGCCTGGAGAGAGACCCTGGTCGAGATCGACTCCAAGGGGCCGCTTTGGGGGAGAAGCAGCGTGGGCGCCGGCAAGAAGGTGCAGGTTGAATTCGTCAGCGCCAACCCGACCGGTCCGCTCCACATCGGCCATGGCCGGGGTGCCGCGACCGGCGACGCCGTGGCCTCACTTTTGAGCGCCGCGGGGTTCGACGTGCAGCGCGAGTACTACATCAACGACGCCGGCAACCAGATGAACACCCTCGGGCTTTCCGGCCTGCTGCGCTACCGCGAGCTTTTGGGCGCAAAGGTGGAGTTCCCGGACAACTGCTATCAGGGTTCCTACATCATCGACATTGCCCGCGACGCGATCGCCAAGGTCGGCGACCGCTTCCTGAAGGCACCGCAGGAGGAGGGGGTCGCCTTCTTCGCCAAGATGGGAGGGGATCTGATCCTGAAAGGGATCGATGATGACCTGCAGTCCTTCGGCGTGGTCCTCGACCACTGGTTCTCCGAGCAGTCGCTCTTCGACGACGGCAAGATTGACTCGGCTATTAAGGAGATGCAGGACAAGGGGCTCATCTACGAGCAAGACGGAGCACTCTGGTTCCGCACGACCGATTACGGCGACGACAAGGACCGCGTCGTGGTGCGCAGTAACGGCGTCACCACTTACTTCGCTTCCGACATCGCCTATCATCGGGAAAAGTTCGAGCGCGGCTTTGACTGGGTCATCGACGTCTGGGGAGCCGACCACCATGGCTACGTCCCGCGGCTGAAGGGGATCGTGCAGGGCCTCGGTAGAAACCCGGACGACCTCGGCATTATCCTGGTGCAGCTGGTTAGCCTTTTGCGCGACGGGGTCCCGGTCGCCATGTCGACCAGAAGCGGCGAATTCGTGACGCTGAAGGAGGTCGTGGACGAAGTCGGCCGTGACGCGGCGCGCTTCTTCTTCCTGATGCGCCGCTCGGACAGCCAGCTTGACTTCGACCTGGAGCTTGCCAAGCGCCAGAGCTCCGACAACCCGGTCTACTACGTGCAGTACGCCCACGCCCGTATCAAGAGCATCTTCGAGACCGCTCGCGAGCGCGGCTTCGCAGCGAATTTTGCAAACGTCCAGCTGGAGCTTTTGGAAAGCGCCGATGACATGGCTCTGATCAAGAAACTCGCCGTCTACCCGGAGATTCTGGAAGCGGCCGCGCTCAACTTCGAGCCGCACCGCATCACCTACTTCCTGCAGGAACTCGCGGGAGATTTCCACAGCTGGTACAACAAGAGCCGGGTGATCACCGAGGAGCCGGCGCTGACCCAGGCGCGACTTTTCCTTTTGCACAGCGTCGCCGTCACCATCAAAAACGCGCTCACCGTCCTCGGGATTTCGGCACCGGAAAGGATGTAGGGGGAAAGTCGCGTGCGTGATTACAGCGAAAAAAGGGGCGCTTCCCGGGAGCCCATTGAACCGCGCAAGCCGATAGCGAAGAACCGGCCGCGCAAGGAGTCCGGCGGTATGCTCGGGGTGCTGCTGGTTTTCGCCTTTCTCTGCACCTTCGGCGCGGGCGTGCTTACCGGCTGGCTGGTCAAGGGGACGCGCAAAGCCGCCCCGGCTCCGGTGGCTCTGGCTGTGAAGAAGGAGGATCCGGCGCCTGCCCCCGCTCCGCCCAATGCCGAGTTGCCGCTTAGCTTCTACAAGACGCTTCCCGCCGGGGGCAAGGGTGTGATCGGCACCGGGCTGAACCTGAAAAAACCGGAGCCGCCCAGCGCTGCGCGACATCCCCAGGCGTCCGCGCCTGCTCCGGTCCCGGTAGCGGAGCCCGCCGAGGAACCCGCTGCCGCGCCTGCAGCTTCAGCCGCACCGGCGGCCGCACCGACAGGCGCAGCAAAACCGGAGACTTCGGTGCGCTATGTGGTTCAGGTTGCTTCCTACCGTGAGAAGCAGGAAGCGCTAACCGCGCAGAGTAAACTCGCCGGCAAGGGCGTTGCGGCCTACCTGGTGGAGTCGAGGCTCGCCGACAAGGGGGTCTGGTACCGGATTAGGGTAGGGCGGCACCTGACCAAGGCAGAGGCCGGGGAACTTGCCGGGAAGTCCGGCAAGGGAGCCATCGTGCTTCCCGAGTAGCTTTTTTGGCCGGTCGCGGTGACTTTTGCCAAGCATGATGCTACAGTATCCCTGACAAGGGGACCTTCTATGGAAAAATGGAAAAGACTCGGCGAAATATTCGTGGAAAACGGCATCCTCACCGAAAAGACGGTGGAGCGGATGCTGCTGGTTGCCAAGCGCCTCAACAAGCGTTTTGGGACCGTTCTTGAGGACTTGGAGCTGATCAATGGCGATGAACTGGCGCAGGCTCTGGCCACCCAGTATTCCTGTCGGGTTGCCAGCAACTTTGCCGGCTACTCCTTCGCGCCCGAACTGCTTGCCATCATATCAGTCGACGTGGCGATGCAAAATAACATCTTTCCTCTGAAAATGGACCACCGGCGCTTGGCCTTGGCAATGGCCGACCCGACCGAGTCGCGCATCGTCAAGAACATCGCGGCCAACAACGGAATCACCATCACCCCGTTCATCGCGACCCGCAAGGAGATCTACGCGGCGATCTGTAAGAACTATCTGCATAAAGAGGTCTGCACCTCTGCCAATAGCACCGTCCTCGTGGTGGAGGACGATAAGCTGATCGGCACCATGTTTCGCGATTTTCTCACCAGGCAGGGGTACCGGGTGATCGTCGCCGCCGACGGACTCGAGGCCTACAAGGCCGTTTTGACCGAGAGGCCGCAGGTGGTGATCACCGACCTCTACATGCCGAAACTCGACGGCTATGGGCTCTTCGATGCGCTCCATTCGGTTACCGAGTTGAGGGCGATTCCGGTCATCCTGGTCTCCAGTCCGCTGAGCTCAGACGACGAGATGAAGGCGTTTGAGCGCGGTTTCTTCGACTTCATCGCGAAGCCGGTGCGGGAAGGGACCCTGATCACCCGGGTTCGGCGGGCGCTGCAGTTTTATGAAAGAAAATACCAACTCTCCTGAAAAGGATGCTGGGAAACCGACACGTCGCTACGATTCAACCTTCCTCCAGGCCCTTTTCTAGCTGGAGGTATTTGTTTGCAGGGGGCAGCAGATGAGCGAAATCCGGATTAAATGTCCGCATTGCCGTAAGGAAACCATGCTCGGGCCCGAGAACCCGTTTCGTCCTTTTTGTTCTGAGCGCTGCAAGATGATCGATCTCGGCACCTGGGCAAGCGAAGGGTACCGGGTCCCCGGAGAGCGGGCGCCGCAGGAAGACGAAGAGTCCGAGGAATAATCTTATATTTGCAGTTTGTCATGCATCAACTTCAAAGGAGTCCTTCATGTCACAAGTACGTCTGCGATTCGCACCGAGCCCGACCGGTTTTCTCCACGTGGGTGGGGCGCGTACCGCGCTGTTCAACTGGCTTCTGGCCCGCAAGGAGCATGGAAAGTTTGTCCTGAGGATCGAAGACACCGACGTCGCCCGTTCCACGCAGGAATCCGTCGACGCCATCCTGCAAGGGATGACCTGGCTCGGTCTCGACTGGGACGAGGGTCCTTTCTACCAGTCCGACAATTTCCCGCTCTACAAGGAGCAGGTGCAGAAACTGGTTGATGAGGGAACGGCGTACAAGTGCTTTTGCAGCTCCGAGGAACTTGATGCGAAGCGGGAAAAGGCACTCAAGGAAGGCGGCAAGCCGAGGTACGACGGCACCTGCCGCAATCTTTCTCCCCGGGAAAACGACGAGCGCCCCTTCGTGGTCCGCTTCAAGACGCCGCAGGAAGGGACCACCTCCTGGGTCGATGCCATCAAGGGTAAGATTTCCTTCGAGAACAGCGAACTGGACGACCTGATCATACAGCGCACCGACGGCACGCCGACCTACAACTTCGTCGTTGTCATTGACGACGTCACCATGGGAATGACCATGGTAATTCGCGGTGACGACCACGTGAACAACACGCCGCGCCAGATCCTGCTCTACCAGGCCCTCGGTTCGCCGGTGCCGACCTTCGCCCACGTCCCGATGATCCTCGGTGCCGACAAGGCGCGTCTTTCCAAGCGCCACGGCGCCACCAGCGTCATGGCTTACCGGGACTTGGGATATCTCCCCGAGGCAATGGTCAACTACCTGGTCCGTCTCGGTTGGAGCTACGGTGACGAGGAGATCTTCTCACTGGAAGACCTGATCCAGAAGTTCTCCATCGAGAGCGTCGGCCGTTCCGCCGGCGTCTTCAACACTGAAAAGCTGCTCTGGCTGAACGCGCATTACATAAAGCATGGTGACCCGGTGCGTCTGGCCGGTCTGCTCATCCCTTTCCTGGAAGAGCGCGGGGTCGATCCCGAGGCTGGTCCGGACCTGGTAGCCGTCGTGAGGACGCTGCAGGAGCGGTCGAAGACCATGCTGGAAATGGCCGATGGCGCGGTCTTTTACTACAAGGAAGTTACCCGCTACGACGAGAAGGGAGCCGCCAAGTTCTTCACCCCCGAGACTCCGGCTCTTTTGGAGAGCCTGGTAGGAAAGCTTGAGGCGCTGGAGAGCGTAAGTCTGGAGTCGATCGAGGCTGCCTTCAAGGATTTGTGCGAGGAAAAGGGGATCAAGCTTGGCGGCATCGGACCTGCGGTGCGTCTCGCCCTGTCCGGCTCCACCGTATCCCCCGGCATCTACGAGATGATTCTGGCCTTCGGTGTTGCCGAGACCAGAAGACGTCTGGAGTTGGCTATCGCTTTTATCAGAGGATAGGCGTTTCGTAGGGGCGACCGGTGGTCGCCCACCTTGGACGTCAGTTAAAACAGCAAAACCCGCCCGGCAGAGATGTTGTCGGGCGGGTTTTGCTGTCTTGGGAAATAAGGGTGATCTGCGGTCGCCCGCCTCGAACGTCACTTCAGTGACGCAATATACCCCTTAATCCCGGAAAGAATTCCTTCGGCGGTCAAATCCTGATATTGCGGGTCCTTCAGTTTCATTTCGTCGCGCTCGTTGCTGACGAAGGCGGTCTCTACCAGGATGCTCGGCATGGTGGCGCCCACCAGGACGTAAAAAGGCCCCTGTTTCACCCCGAGGTTCTTCACCCCTGGGTAGCCGGTCTGCGCCTTCTTGTGCAGCGACTTCTGCACCTCGTCGGCCAGGTGCGCCGAGTCGTTAAGCTTGTAGTTCGCCATCAGGTCAAAGAGCACCGCCTGCAGCACGCTCACTTTCTCCAAAGACGTCCCGTTCTCCTTGGCCGCCAGCTGCGCGGCCTTCTCCGTCTTGGCCAGATTCAGGTAGTAGGTCTCAATCCCGTTTGCCGCCCGGTTCAGCGAGGCGTTGGCGTGGATGGAGACGAAGAGATCCGCCCCCACCTTGTTGGCAATGGCGGTGCGCTCCTGCAGCTCGATAAAGACGTCGGTCGAGCGGGTCATGACGACGTCGATGCCTAGCTCTTCCTGGATCTTTTGCGAAAGTTTTAGCCCGATCTGGAGCACGATGTCCTTTTCCCGGGTTCCGGAGGGGCTGGATGCCCCGGGATCGTGCCCGCCGTGCCCCGGGTCGACCACGATTCTCCTGATCTTCCCCGGCTTGAATTTGGCCGGTTTACTCTTTTCCACCGGTTTCACCTTCTCGGGCGGAGTCGGCTCGGGCTTCGCCGTCTCGATCACTTCCTCCTTGCCGGAGGAGATCTCCTGCCGGCGCTCCCCCTTCACGTCGATGATGATGCGAAAAGGGTCCGACATGGTGAAAATCTTGTAGTCCTTGATGCTGTCCAGGTCGAGCACGACGCGGACCGTGGAGGCCCGGAACTGGGCGATCCTGACGCTCTTTAAGAGCCCGTCACCGATACTGAGATCCTTGATCCCGGGGGGGACTTTCGCTCCGGGGATGTCGAGGTACAGACGGCTTGGGATCTTGTGGCTTTCGAAGCGCACCTCCTTTTCCAAGGCGATGGAGATGCGGGTGTAGTCCGGTGTGGACCAGTGCTTTAGTTCGGTAACCGCGACCGCCGCCTCGGATGCTTCGGCGACGGCGGACCAGGGGAGCAGGGGAGCCAGCAGTAGCGGGGCCTGAATAGCCAAAAACTCACTCACCAGCCAATGCTGATAGGGAGCCGACAGCCCGAGATATTTTAAAAATTCCCTTCTTCGCATACGCCGCTAACTCCTGTGTTGAGACTGTTAAAATGCCAGAGCGCTGGCACTATTGAAACCTGGGCACCCGCCAGTGTGCCCCTACAAAGGCTTCCTGTAGGGCGGGTATCCTGACAGCTAGAGCATTCGCTTTAGTTCGTCCACCAAGTTCAGTGCTTCGAGTGGAGTGAGGGTGGTCACCTCCACGCCCTTGAGCCGGTCCCGAAGCAGGTCGTTGTGCACGCTGAAGAGGGAGAGCTGCGGGGAAGGGGCGCTCTGCTTTTGCTTGCCGCGCGCCAGGCGCGGGACGCCCCCCTCGCCGTATTCACCCTTCTCAAGGTTAACGAGAATCTCCTTGGCCCGGTCGATTACCACCTGGGGAATCCCGGCAAGCCTTGCCACCTGGATGCCGTAGGAGTGCGAGGCGCCGCCCGGTACGATCTTTCTCAGGAAGATGATGCGCTCATTCCACTCCCGGACCGCAATGTTGAAGTTTTTGATGCCCGGCCGGGTGACGGCGAGTTCGGTCAGTTCGTGGTAGTGGGTGGCGAAAAGGGTCTTCGCCGCGTGCAGCTTGTTGTCGTGCAGGAACTCGGCGACCGCCCAGGCGATGGAGACTCCGTCGAAGGTCGAAGTGCCGCGTCCAATCTCATCCAGGATGACCAGGCTCTTCGCGGTCGCCCCGCGCAGGATGGCGGCGCTCTCCATCATCTCCACCATGAAGGTCGAGTGCCCTCGCGCCAGGTTGTCGGAGGCGCCCACCCGGGTGAAAATCCGGTCCACCAGCGGTATGCGCGCCGCTTCTGCCGGGACGAAGCTCCCCATCTGCGCCATCAGGGTGATCAGGGCCACCTGGCGCATGAAGGTCGACTTACCCGCCATGTTCGGTCCGGTGATGATGATCAGCTGGTTTGCGCCGTTATCAAGCAGGGTGTCGTTGGGGACAAAACGCTCGGAGGAGTGGATCTCCTCGATAACCGGATGCCTCCCCTCGGTGATGGAGAGTTCGCCCGACTCGCAGATCTCCGGTCGGCAATAGCCGCGGTCATGGGAAAGCTCGGCCAGGGAAACCAGCACGTCGAGGCTCGCCAAACGGTCGGCAGTCCGTGCGATGCGCTCCCCTTCGGCCGCCGCCGCCTCGCGCACCGCTTGGAACAGCGAGAACTCGAGCTCCCGGATGCGGTCCTCGGCGCCCAGCACCTTCTCTTCGTACTCCTTCAGCTCCGGGGTGATGTAGCGCTCGGCATTGGCCAGGGTCTGCCGTCTGATGTAATCCGGGGGAATCGCGGAAACGTTCGCCTTGGTCACCTCGATGTAATAGCCGAAAACCTTGTTGTAGCGGATTTTCAGCGAACTGATGCCGGTGCGCCCCTTCTCCTGCGCCTCGAGTCGGGCGATGAAGCCCTTTCCTTCACGGCTGATGGCGCGCAATTCGTCGAGTTCGGCATGATAGCCGTCGGCGATGATGCCGCCGTCGCGCAGCACGAAGGGGGGGTTTTCCACGATGGCGCGCTCGATGAGGGAGCAAATGTCGTACAGCGGATCGGTCCCGGCGTCCAGGTCGCGCAGTAGGCCCGCGCAGCAGCTGGCGATCTGCTCCTTCAGGGCGGGGATGCGGGAAAGCGAGCCCCTGAGTGCAGCCAGGTCCTTGGCGGAGGCTGAGGCAAGGCTGATGCGGCCGTTGAGCCGCTCCAGGTCGTAGACTCCCGACAACAGGGTCCTGATTTCATCGCGGGTGGCCGGTATCGCGAGCATCTCACCGACTGCGTCCTGCCGGGCGCAGATCTTCTTCAGGTCCATGAGTGGATAGTTGATCCACTGCTTGAGCTTTCTCCCCCCCATCGCCGTCACGGTCCGGTCCATGAGCCCCAGAAGGGAGCCCTTGCGCTTTCCCTCGGAGAGGGTCGCGGTCAGTTCCAGGTTGCGCCGGGTGGACTCATCCAGAAGCAGATGCTCGCTTTCGGAGTAGGGGGTGATGGAGGTAACGTGCGGGGCGTTCCCTTTCTGGGTCTCCACCAGGTAGTGCAGTATGGCTCCGGCCGCGGCGAGCGCCACCGGGAGCCCGTCGCAGCCCAGCGAGGCCGCCGTGGCCCCCTTGAACTGGTTTGCGATCAGCCTCTTGCAGTAATCGCGGTCATAAACCCACTCCTCGAAGTAGGTGACCGTCCGGTCAGCGATGGCGATGGCGACACCCTTCGCCTGGGCGGGCTCCCGGAAGGTGGCGGGGATGATGATCTCCCGCGGTCCGATGCAGGTGATCTCCGCGAGCGCCGCTTGGAGATCCGCCAGTTCGGTGACCCGGAACTCGCCGGTGGAGAGGTCGAGAAAGGCAAGGCCGTAACGCTCAGCGTCCAGGTAGAGAGCGAGCAGGTAGTTGTTTTCCTTGGGGGAAAGGGATGCGTCCTCGACCACCAGCCCCGGGGTGACGACCCGTACCACCTCGCGCTTCACGATCCCCTTGGCAAGCTTGGGGTCCTCGGTCTGCTCGCAGATGGCGACCTTTTCGCCAGCCTCGACCAGTTTGGCGATGTAGGGGGCGCAGGAGTGGTAGGGGATGCCGCAGAGCGGGATTTCCGGGCCGTCCGAACTCTTGTTGCGGCAGGTCAGGGTGATGCCGAGGATGCGTGAGGCCTTCACCGCGTCGTCGAGGAACATCTCATAGAAGTCGCCCATCCTGAAAAAGAGGATGGCGTCGGGATAGTCAGCTTTTATCTCAAGATACTGGCGCATCATGGGTGTTAATTCGGACATTAGGGAACCTTTTGGGGGAGAAAGAAACGGCGCCCATCTTAGCAAAATCATTCATCCCTGTAAAGCTCCCCAGGCCCCGGAGCGCATTAAATATCCCGAAGTTAAGCCGTGCCGGGGAGGGATCGGGGCTTTCAAAACTTCCAGCTTTCCCCCTCCCTGTCCCTCCCCCTCCGGGAGAGGGGAACTTGGGGCAGAAGCTCGACAAAGAAGCTCGACAAAAAATGTCCTGATACCTTTTGTCGCTGCATCTGGAAAGAGGGTGGCAAGCAACTCGTCGACCTTTACGCAGAAAAGAGGTTTACAGTTCCCCTGCGTCTGGCGGATAATGATTAAAACGTTTCAGAAGCGGAAATGAGTCGGAGCGGCAGATGAGAAACGGTCATAGAAATTTGGCGGCGTGCCACAGCATGCAGGGCCACTCGTACCCGAAGGACCTGGTGGCCTTCATCTACGAGAGGTGGCAGAATCCCTCGTTTGTAGAGCGTCTTTGTCCTGCGCCTGCCAACTGCACCTTCGAACTCCCCGATCGGGCGGTGCTGGAACAGGTCATCTCGACCTGCTACCAGTCCAGTCTGATGCGCGAGGAGGAGCGTCCGGTCATGTTTCGCCTGATCATTCGGGACTCTCATCTCTTTCCCGCGGAAGAGGGGCCGCCGACCGGGATGCACCGCCTCATCTTTTCCCGGATGCGTCCCTTCAACGAGTACGAGCTGCATCGCTTGGCGCCCGCGGCCGATTTTTACCGGACCCTGATCGGCATCAGCTTTGTCCCCAATGACGGCGCGCAGATCTGGGGAATGCTCCATTCCGGGACCCGGTGGATGCATGCGGTCTACGGCGGCAGGAAAACCTCGCCGCCGCTTCCCATGTGCCTCGTGGTGTACGTTACCGGCGCCGGCCAGATTTCGGTGTGTATCGGAGCCGAGATCATCGCCTCCCTCAATGGAGGCCAGATCAATTGCCCCAGTCTGGACGTCTTCAGTTCCAAATGGATCGCGGAAAGCCTTGCCGTGGTCCACTCGGAAACCATCGAGATGCACCAGGCGGCGCGTGCCCAGTCGAAAAAACCCTGGGCAACGCTGGACGCGGATTTCGGCAGTTACGTCGGACAGCAGGCGGCGCGCCGCATCATCAGCGTCATACGTAATTCCCATCACGGTGGCATTCTGGTTTACCTGCCGCAGGAGATGACCGACGAGATTCTGGAAGACAATCAGTATATGACCCTCAAATACCAGTTTCTTGAGTACGAGTCGCGGCAGCGCTTCCGTACTTTGACGCTGCGCATCATGAATACCCTTGCCGAAATCCACGGCGACCTGCACCATCCGGAGAAGCGGGTCGGCTGGCAGGAGTACGTCACCAGCAAAGACGATTCGATTGCGCTTCTGGACGAGGCCATTTTTGATGTCGCCCATTTCATCGCGGCGCTCTCCGCGGTCGACGGAGCGGTCGTCATCACCAAACGGCAGGAGTTGCTCGGTTTTGGTGGGGTGATTTCGGGGGATCTGGACAGCGTCGGCATGGTCGCCCATGCGCTGGACACAGAGGGGACGCGGACTGAAATGGTTTTAAGCGAAGGGGTCGGGACCCGGCATCGTGCCGCCTACCGGCTCTGCCAGAAATTGCACGAAGCGATCGTTATCGTCATCTCCCAGGACGAAAACGTGCAGATCGTCAAGTGGCACAACGGCTCGGTCACCTATTGGGACCAGGTCCCGACGGGGGTCCCGGGGTTCTGAATAAAACAGCCTGATTGTTGCAAGGGAGGGGCACGGATGGGGCCGGGGTTATTCGGACCGACACCGTAGGGGCGACCGGCGGTCGGCTGGCCAGCGCTCAATTAGTCTACCTCGACATTTCGAACTCCCTCCGGGCGCCAGGCCGGCGAGATGACTTTCGAACCGCCATCCTTACCCAATAGACTCCCAAAGGTCACGGCGAAATCTCCAAACTTGTTGTTCACCTGGTCCATGGCCCCCGCGAGGAGGGCCTTTTTGCGCTCGGCGGGGAAGAGGGGCAGCTGTTCGGTATGCTGCCGCAGATTGCTGATCTTCACCCCGAGCAGCCGGATCGGCTGGGTAAGCTCGATGCTGTTCAGGATCTTCAGCGCCGCCAGGTAGATTTCCTCGGAGTTGTTGGTGTGGGACACCCGGCTTTCCTGTTTGGAAAAAGTGGTGAAATCCGGGTAGCGCACGGTGAGTGTGACGGTCTTGCCCGCCACCTGGTATCTCCTGGCCCGTCTGCCGACCATTTCCGAGAGCTGCAACAAAAACATCTGGATATCAGCCAGTTCGCTGATGTCCTTGTCAAGGGTGGTACTGTGCCCGACACTCTTGACCTCTTCCGCTTCTTCATCGGGGACGACCGGGGAATCGTCCACTCCCAGTCCCATGTAGTGCAGCTTTTCTCCGGTGACCCCGAATTTCCTTTTCAGGATGTCCACCGGGAACCTTCCCAGTTCCCCGCAGGTCTTGATGCCGAAATTGCTGAGATGCTGGTTCATTTTGGCGCCGATCCCGCAGAGATCCTTGATGGGCACTCTTTCCAGCACCCTGGAAATATCCTCTGGCTTAATGATGGTGAGTCCGTCGGGCTTCTGCATGTCCGAGGCGAGCTTCGCCAGGAGCTTGTTGGGGGCGATCCCCACCGAGCAGGTGATGCCGAACTGGTGCTTGATGCGGGACTTGATGAGGTAAACGATGCGCTCGGCTGATCCAAAGAGGCTCAGGCAGCCGGTCACGTCAAGGAAGGCTTCATCGATGGAGAAGACCTCAACCAGCGGGGTGTATTCGCGCATGATCATGATGATTTGGGTGGAGGTGTAGGTGTACTTGCGGTTGTTGCCGACTACGAAGATGAGGTGCGGGCACTTCTGGCGGGCCTCCCAGGTGTTCATGCCGGTCTTGACGCCGAAGGCGCGCGCCTCGTAGGAACAGGTGGTGATGATGGTCCGCTTGGCCGCTCCGATGACCGCGATCGGCTTGCCGCGCAGTTCCGGGTTGGACTGCTGCTCCACCGAGGCGAAGAAGGCGTTCATGTCTATGTGGAGAATAATCCGAGAGGATGGCACGTTTTTATCCAGGCAGTGTTGTCGCGGAGCTTGTTTTTTGGCCGCCGTCGAGGCGGGTAGCTTTAACTCCCCTCGACCCCCTCAAGCGTCCAGTTCTGGTCGGAAGCGTTGAAAATCAGCTCGAAAAGGTTGCTGCCGTCGCTCACCGCAAAGTGCAGCAGGGTGGCATCCCCATCGCGGTCCTTCCAAAAATAGGACAGTTCGGTGATGGCGTGCTTTTGCCGGCGCCACTCGAACCATACCGGCTTGATTTTGCAACCGGGTGCGAAGATAGCTGCTACCTTGATCCTTTCGGCGACCCTGCGCATCAAATTACTCCATTTGCCGATAGATGCCAACAACTTTCCCGACGATGGAAAACTCACCATCCCCCTCCCGGATGATGATCGCGCTGTAGTTGGGGTTTTCCGGCTGCAGCCTGATCTGATCCCCCTCGCGGTAAAACCTCTTGAGAGTTGCCTCCCCGCCGACCATGGCAACCACGATGTCCCGGTTGGCGGCGCTCGGCTGGGGCCGCACCAGGGCGAGGTCGCCCTCTTTGATGTGGGCGTGGATCATGGAATCCCCCTTCACGCGCAGGAAAAAGGTCCCTCCGGAGCGCAGTTGGGAATTGTCGATGGCGAAATGTCCCTCGATGTCCTCGATGGCCGGATGCAGTGCGCCCGCCCGGACCACCCCGACGATCGGCAGGCTGCCGGCCTGGGCCTGGTTGCATAGGGTAATGCCGCGGGAACTTCCCTCCTGCCGGCGCAGGTATCCCTTCTTCTCCAGGGCCTCCAGGTGTTTCATGACGCCGAGCGTCCCCGAGACCGCGAGCTTTTTTCCGATATCCCGCAGGCTGGGCGGGTAGCCGTAGCTCCCGATATATTCGGTAACGATCTTCAATACTTGTTCCTGCCGAGCGGTGAGTTGATCCATTGTGCCTCCCTGGTTGTCTTGTGATAACTATACCAGATGATAACCTGTGCTTGTCAATAGGGTTGTGGAGGAGTTGACTGGGGAAGGGGGGAGGTGCTGTTAACGGAGAATCATCCTCCGGAAAGAGTGTCCGGGCGAATGGTGCCATCCGGTGTGTACCCTGTGCCCGGCAATTAGATGCTTACTTGATATAAGCGTCTGCCAACGGCGGTGTTGGGCACTTCGGAGCAGGTTCAGGCAAGTCTGAAAGTTCCCTCTCCCGGAGAGGGGCTAGGGTGGGGGAAGGTTCTTTCTCTTGTCCTGGGCTAAAGTGGGGCTAATCAGACCGAGTATTGGTTGAATGTGTGTGTCTATACTTTATAGTTGGAAATGCTAGTGAACCAGACAGGCGATCATTTGCTGCTGCTCCTCGGGGGCTAGGAGGTTTTTTGTCAGGATATAAAAGCACTGCGGTAAGACTCACGGTATCGATAATCCTGGCCAATCTCTTCCTTAGCTGGAGTCCGTATTGGTTCAGGGACGGCTGCGCACTGGCCGACCGACTGCCCCTAGAACCCAGTTCCCAGGTGGGGGCGTCCCAACTGGATGCCCAGGAGGCTGACAAGGGCGCCCCCTATCATACGCCTTTGGCCGGTGAGGCGGGTCGAGCTTCTTTCTTAGGCTATCCCGTGGAAATTCCGGCCCTGGACCGCGGCCACATGACCTCGATCACGCTAGGGGGGAGTTTGCTTAACCCTAAACAGGGGGATACGCGAGCTATACCGTTTGCCGCACTCTATCTGAGACGGGTGGAGGAGGATTACCGCACTCGCGACACCATAAGCATTTTTGTTAATGAACTGGAGTATGACAAGTGCTTTGGCCACCTCGAACTAGTCGGCCATTTTGAGAACTACACTCTCCCGGGCGCTCGTACCGAACTGGGTGACGGCCGGGAGGTTAAATCGACCTCGGTGGTTTGGGGGACGGCCCTGGCCTCCCTCGGCCCCGGCCTGCGCTTTCCGATGGATCCCTTCCAGGTGGATAATGACCTAAGGATCCAGTTCCTGGGCCGCGCCGGCTACTTCTATGCCGGGCGCAATCACGACACCGGCGCCACTCAGCTGCTACCACCGGACACTCTCCTTTACGGAGCCAAGCTTCGGGTGCGCTACGACTCGATGCGTCGAAACCTGTTGGAACTTCCCCACCGGGGTTTCGCGACCGGTTTCGATGTCGATTATCTCTCGCGGGACAAATGGCGCGACTTGGGAGGGGGGACGCTTTCTTCGGATAACCGGGACTATTTCCAGGTAAACGGATACTTTGTCGGGGCTAGCGCCATTCCCGGACTCTCAGAGCGGGACCGGCTGCTCCTTAGCCTTTACGGCGGCACCACAGCGGGAGACCGGGGGGATCGTTACAACGCTTTTCACATTAACGGCGGACCTTTCCCCAGCGAAGCTGATGACCTGCCGCGCCAGCACTATACCGGCATCGTGTATGACGATATCCTCGCCTCCAAGTTCGCCACCGTGTCGGTGGGATACCGGCGCGAAATTGCCTTTTTCATCTATCTGAGTTTGTTTGAATCCTATCTTTGGGCGGACCGCGTCAGCGCCCGGGATGACGGTCAGGTGTTCCTCAAGAACACCTCGTCGGTCTCCTCTACCGCCAGCCTCGACTGTGCCTTTTTTTGGAATTCTGAGTTTTACCTGGCCTATACCTGGGACTCCGGAGTCATCCGCGGCGGCAGGTCGGGAAGCGGCTTGCTGCTTACCTGGAACAAGCTGTTTTGATTCTCGCCGGGCGCTCGGGAAGGGAGGATGTTAAAGAAAGGCCTGGAAATCCCGGCCTTTACTTTTGTCCGGGTGAGCGTTCATTCTAGTTGGGACGACAGAGGGGCTTTTTTGGACTTGCAAATGGCCGCCAATGTACCTAATCTGCCTCTGCACGCCTTTGGGGTTCTGAGCAGAAAGAACCATGGTCGCTCCGGGGACCCTACCTGCCGATCAGGTAGTCCGCCACCGCCGGCGTGGCATTCTTCGCATTCAGCTCCGCTATTTCGGGCAGGATAATCGTGTTGGTCAAGGTGCTCCCACGTCGTTCCAGTTGCTCGGGAATGGCATTTTTGACCGCATGCCAGATGCCCGCCAAAGCAACAATTTTTCTGCCGGGGTACTTTTTGACATAACGCGCGATGTTCATGGCCATGCCGCTGTTTCTCAGGGTCTGAGCTTCGCAAAAGTAGGTGAAGACCCTGCCATTGGTGACGTGCTTGAATACCTCCTCGAAGGAACTCTTCAAGAAGGCGGTGTGGGGGTTATTCAGGTCGCAGGTGGTGCCTTCGGGAAGATAGTGGCTCTCTTCGGGGGTAAGTGACGCGAAGCCGGAGCGCGACACCTTGGCCACCAGTTCCTTGGAGATGTTGAGGGCTACCATCGGTATCTGGTTGTCCCGGGCGTATAGGAAGATATCCCGGTACAGCGCCCAGTCGAGGGACCAATTCTTGGCATAGATCTTTAGAAACTCTTTTTCGCTCAATTTTCCTGCGGTCCAATTGTCGAGCTCCGGCTGGCTGTCGGCCTGGAACATCTCCAGACCTATGACAAACGGTGACTTCGGGGTGCAAAGGGCACGGATCAGGGAAAGCTGCATTTCATGATGCGCTTTGTCGTCGTGGGCTTCCCCTATGAGAACAAGGTCCGAGCGCTTGGCCTCCGAGATCAAATAGGGCATGGTGACCTTCTGCTTGTCGCTTACTCGCGTGACGACTGTCTCCGCATAAGCGTTTACTGTCAGCACCAGGGAAATTGCCAGTATAAGGATGCGTTGCACTGCTTGGGACATGTGGATACCTTACCTTTCTGGAGGCGACACAGGGCGCCCGATTGCCAATCGTCAGGGTTGAGACTATACCAAAATCACAAATATAATAAATACTATTTTGCAACTTTTGCTGATTGCGACTTTGGGAGGTGCTGCGTGAGGACTCTTTTGTGGTGGCCAGTGCTGGCCTTAATGGCTGTTGGTTACGCGGGTGCAGCCGGGGCTGGGGAAACTGTCCCGGCGGTTGAGCGGCAGGAGATATCGGTGACCCTGGTGCCGGAGCGCCACCACCTGAGCGGCGCAAGTACCATCACTTTTGCCCCCGGGACCAGGCGCGCCGCGCTGCGACTCTCTGCCGCCGCGAGCGTCATCTCGGTGGCCGTGTCCGGGCAGCGGGTTCCCTTTTCTTTCCAAAGTGGGATCGTCTCTCTGGAACTCCCTCACGGCGGAGGAGGCCCGGTACCGGTGACGATCTCCTATTCGGTAGACTTTAACGACCCGGTCTCGGGGAGTCCTGCCGCCAGTGAGGACCCAAGTTATGGGGTAAGCGCCGCCATCACGCGGGAGGGTACCTTTCTAGGGGATTCCGCAGGCTGGTACCCGGTGCCGGCAGAGACCCCGAAGCATCGCTCGCTGCGCATCCAGGCACCCGCCGGGACCGAGGGGGTCAGCTTTGGCAAGAGGGTATCCAGGGGGACCGCGGGAGCCGTCACGCAGTCACAATGGGAAGAGGCGCGACCGGTCGGAGTGCTTTCGCTTTGTGCCGGTCCCTACCTGGTCGTGGACCGGAAGCTGGACGGGATCGAGATCCACAGCTACCTGTACCCGGATAACGCCGCCCTGGCGCCCCGTTACCTGGACGCCGCCGCCAAATATCTGAAGTTCTACAGCGACCTTTTCGGTCCCTATCCTTTTGAGAAGTTCGCCATCGTCGAGAATTTTTTCCCGACCGGCTACGGTTTTCCCTCCTTCACCTTGCTAGGCGGCTCGGTCATCCGGCTCCCGTTCATCGTCGACACCAGCTTTCCCCATGAAATCGCCCATTCCTGGTGGGGCAACGGGATATCCGTCGATCAGCGAGAGGGGAACTGGTGTGAGGGGCTCGTCAGCTATCTGGCCGATTATCTGCTGAAGGAGCGCCGTTCCCCGGCAGAGGGGCGGGAGTACCGTCGGCAGTTGCTGGTCGATTTTGCTTCCCTGGTGACCCAGGCCACCGATTTCCCGCTGCGTGATTTTGCCAGCCGCAGTGACCCCGCTTCCCGTGCCATCGGCTACGGCAAGGGGGCCATGGTTTTCCACATGGTGCGCTCCCAGATCGGCGACGCCGCATTTTTCACGGCACTTCGGGAACTCTGCCGTACGCGCATGTACCAAAGCGCATCCTGGAGCGACCTGGTGCGCGCCTTCTCCCATAGCTCGGGCCGCGACCTGGCACCGATGATGGAGCAGTGGCTGGCTCGGCCGGGGGGGCCGCGGCTGAGCCTTTCCGGGGTGGAAAGCCGTCGGACCGGGGAGGGGTGGAGCGTCACGGGAAGTGTCGTGCAGGATGCACCAGGCTTTAAGTTGGCGCTACCGCTTCGCCTGGAGGCGGCGGGAGCGCAGCTGGCCGACCTGATAGAGATCACGGGCCCGCGCACACCTTTCAAGATATCCAGTGCCGGGGCTCCCAAACGCCTGCTGCTGGACCCGGACGCCCAGGAGTTCCGCATCCTTTCACCCGGAGAGATCCCCGCGACCGTCAACTCTATCAAGGGGGCAACGCGGCTTCTTGGCGTGACAACGGAAAGCTGCCGCGCCCGTAGCGATACCTTCAGGTCTTTTCTGGCGTCGCTCTCCCAGGGGAGCGCCAGGATTATTGACGAGGCCGAGCTGGAGCAGATGGAAGCGGGCGCCTACGATCTGGTTTTCTGTGGCACCCCGCGTAACCGCTCGCAGGTCCCCCGACTTCCCGAAGCGGTCGAACTTTCCGGATCGGGGTTCTCCGTCGATGCGGTGGCCTATCCTGCACCGGACGGCCTGCTCTTTTTGGTGCAGAAGCGCCCGGGTGCCTCGGATCGAGTGGTCGCTCTTTTTGATCCGCTTTCCGAGGGAGCGGCGCTGCAATACTTCCCCAAAATCACCCACTACGGAAAATACGGCAGCCTCGTTTTCGCAGGCGGAGGGGTGCGCAGCAAGGGGACTGTTTCCGCCGGCGAAGGGGCCGCGGTGGTGAGTTTTCACCCTTAGGGTGGGAGCGCGCTGCGCTGCAAATGCCTCACCCGATACCCTCTCCCAAAGGGCGAGGGTATCGGGACTCTAACCCGCTGTAACAGAATTCGTTTTCAACGGCCGACTGAGGTCCAACGCTGGCCCGCAATGGCAAAAGCTTGCCGATGCTGACATTTGGTTGGTTGCAATATTTAATTCTACTGGCATAGTTATGAATCTTAAAGTCATAGCCTCGTGGCTATGAGTATCCATTTAGCCACTGAAGGAGCTTACAATCATGGAAAAGCCTGCAACTCGGGTCGTCATAATAGGTGGAGGGTTCGCCGGTCTGAATGCCGCGAAGGTGCTCGGGCATGCGCCCGGGGTGAGCGTCACCCTCATCGACAGCCGGAACTATCATCTTTTCCAGCCCCTGCTCTACCAGGTCGCCCTGGCCGGGTTGAACCCTTCCGATATAGCCGCCCCCATCCGCAGCCTGCTGTCTCATTACGACAACATCCGCGTGCTGCTTGCCGGGGCGAAATCCGTCGATCTGCCGGGTCAGACCGTGCATCTCGAGGGCGGGGAAACGCTTCCCTTTGACTACCTCATTGTCGCCAGCGGCGCCAATCATGCCTATTTCGGGCACGAGCAGTGGGAGCAGTTCGCTCCGGGACTCAAGACGCTGGAGCAGGCAACGGAAATTCGCCGGCGTATTCTGACCGCCTTTGAGGAGGCGGAGATGACGGATGACCCCGTCAAGCAGCGCCGCCTGCTCACCTTCGTCGTGATCGGCGGCGGGCCGACCGGCGTGGAATTGGCCGGGGCGATCGCGGAAATGAGCCGCTTCACTCTGGCCAAGGATTTTCGCAGCATCGACCCGCGCCTGAGCCGCGTCGTCCTACTCGAAGGGGCGCCGCGCATCCTGGGCGCCTTTCACCCGGAGCTTTCCAGCGCGGCCGCCGAGAGCCTTACCAAGCTGGGGGTGGAAATCGATACCGGCTGCCTGGTGACGGAGGTGGACGGGGAGGGCGTTGTGGCAAGAGGGGAACGGATACCGGCCGGGACGGTCATTTGGGCGGCGGGGGTGCAGGCGTCCGGTCTGGCGAAGACCCTGGGGGTCCCCCTAGACCCGGCGGGACGAGTCTTCGTCGAGGCGGATCTGAGCGTCAAGGGATTCCCGCGCACCTTCGTTCTGGGAGATCTGGCACACTGCCTTAGCCGCGAGGGAAAACCGCTGCCGGGCCTGGCACCTGTTGCTACGCAGCAGGGGCGTGCCGCAGCGCGCAACATCCTGAGGGACCTGTCGGGCGCTGAGCGCAAACCCTACAACTACGTCGACAAGGGGATGCTGGCCACCATAGGCAAAAATAAGGCAGTAGGGCAGTTTCGCAAGCTGCGCTTCACCGGGTTTACTGCCTGGCTAGGCTGGCTCTTTATTCACATCTATTTCCTGACCGGCTTCGCAAACCGCTTCCTGGTGGTTTTCAACTGGGCCTGGTCCTATGTCACCTTCAGGCGGGGCGCGCGGCTTATTCTGGGCAAGGATTGGCGCATGTACCGACAAAGGGCAGACAACAATTTCAGGAAGTGGTGAACCTCCTCACCTGACTCTCACATTGCCGGGCTCTGCAGTGCATGCTATTTCGTCACGCAGTTGCCCGGCACCCCCTCGGACCCTGCTCTGCACGACTCTTCACTTCGCAGCCTCTGCTCTTCACGGCTCTTTACTCCCTGTCCCGCTTTACCCACTGTGGATTAGCTCTACGGCCACTTTGCACCCGCGTTGGGAGGATACTTCTCCTGAAGGGTGCCAAAACAAAGATTGAATTTATCATTAATCGATCGGCATCGAAATTGCAAAGAACGCTTGGCTGCAGATGCCAAATCATTTGTGCGACTGCTGAGTCGATGTTAATGCTAAGGGGGCGTGCTATGCTTGTTCAGGTTAATTGGACAAACAATAGATATGATTACGTGAAGGACTTCATGCTCGACAGTCTGATAGAAGCTGGTGTAGTAGCTAGATTTCTTCGCAGTTCGGGATGGGTAACAATTGGCGTTGACCCGATTCGGGCGAAGTCAAACCGGCACGAATATAATGGCAGCGAGAGAAGAACGATACAGTATTTAGCTGTTTCAGACTGACTCAAACAATCGCCAAAAGGGCAATGTGTTGGGATACTTTACAAGATTTGTACTTTTTTGTCGGCAAAATTTACAGTAGGTCAGGTAGAGAGGGGTGGCGTTTGTCAATGCTGCCTTTTTCAATATTTTTTGTGTTCATACAGTGGTGGCTAAGGCTTAACTGCGCTACGGCCCATTTAAAATGTGAGATTTATTTATCTTACTTGAGCTGTGGCATATTTACTGAGTCGTCTCCCAAAAGCCTTTCCCCAGAGGCGCGTTTCCCGTGATTGCTTCCGCTGTAATAGGACCATCCCCACGTCCGCTGGCCTTCCCTCCTGAAACATGCTCAGCAATTTTGTAACTATTCAGCACCCTGCGCCGTAGCCGCTTCCCCTTTTGCAAGGTACTAGTAGGGAGGGTACTTTTCCCTAAACACAAACTCCTTTCAAAAGCTCTTGAAGAGGGCAGGGGGGAGGGAGTAGCAGGCAGTTTCCTCCAGGCTCCGGCGGAAGGGTCTTGGGGATCGATATGCAACGGAGTTTAGCAACGCTTCGTGGCAAATCCCTTACCCCTGTCCTTCTCTCGGAGGGTGAGGGGGGCAGGGTAGTGCCCTGGGCAGCCAGTTCCACTGGCAGTGCCTGCAGGGGAAGGAACCTGAAGCTTCTCTGTTCGAAAAGGGAGGGGGAAGGTAGGGGGGGAGTGACCCGATCTCTCGGATTTTAGCGCTACACCTGCCATCTGTCGGGTTTCTTTACAAGCGAAATAATACCCCAATGGTCTATTTCCACCGCTTCAATTCGGGCTAGCTGTCAGTTTGTTGCGTGACGCGGGAGGGGAGGGCTAACACTGGATGCGAACCTTATAAAAGGGAAAAGGGGCATGCTTTTAAGCATGCCCCTTTTCTTATTCCAGTGTCGTGTAGCGGGTTCTTAGTTCAGCGGACATCCCAAATTGTTGTAACTATCGAGCTTTGATGCCAGACAGTCATAGTTGCCGGTCAGTATGGCATTGAGTACGGCAGCTTTGATTTCGCTCGCGGACATTGGGTAGCCGGTGATTCGTGAGTCCTCTGCGTTCAGTAGCGCCGCAGCAGCCTGGCGCACGAGGTTGGAAAGGCCCCCGCCGGCCGTGTTCAAAGCCTGCAGCAGGTTGATGTCGGGGCTGAAGGCGTTGGCACCGAAGACGGTATCGAAATTGTCTACGGTGTGGCTTGCGATCGGCCAGTTGGCGGTGTGGTTTTTCCAGTAACCGAGGCTGCACCCTTTTGACTGGGACGGCGTCGGGGTGGGGAGCTTCCAGAAACCGAAGTCGATGCTGAGATCGGTTCCGCTGTTGTCGGCCAAGGTCACGCTGGCAGCGTTCGCGTTGCTGTCGGCTGCCCGGCTGGTTCCCTGCAGGGTCGGCGAGGGGGTGAATCCGTCGGGAGTGGTAACGCTGACCGTGTAGGCTCCGGCGCAAAGCCCGGAGAACTGGTAGCGGCCATCGGCGTCGGTCAGGGTGCTCAGGCCGTTACTGAGGGTAACCGCGACTCCCGCGATCCCCTTCTCGGTGCAGTCCTGGATGCCGTTTTTGTTCAGGTCGTTCCAAACGTAGTTGCCGATCACGCCGGTGCAGGTCGGAGCGACTGTTTTGTAGAAGCCGAAGTCGATGTTCTGGACCGAACTGCTGTTGGTCGCGAGCGTCACCTTGGCGGGGCTTCTCTTGCTGTCCTTCGCTGTGTTGGATCCCTGGGCAACCGCGGATGCGGTGTAGCCGGTGGGGGTTGCGACCGTCACCAGGTAGTCGCCGGCGCAAAGGCCGCTGAACTGGTAGTGACCCGTTGCATCGGTGACGGCCGTGGTGCCGTTACTCAAAGTGATCTGAACCCCGGAAAGCCCGGTCTCGGTGCTGTCCTGGATGCCGCTTTTGTTGACGTCGTTCCAGACGAAGTCGCCGATTTTGCCGGTGCAGGAGGTGGTTGGCTTGGCAAAACCGAAATCGACTGTCAGGTTGGCGCTGCTGTCGGTCGCGAGGGTGGTGCTGACCGAGCTGCTGGTGGTGGCGATAAAAGTGCAGGGCGGAGTGGCCTTGACCTGATAGGTACCGGCGCAAAGCCCGGTGAAGAGGTAGTGCCCGGTCGAGTCCGTAGTCGTGCTCTTGCCGTTACTGAGGGTAATCTTGATGCCGGCGAGTCCTAGTTCGCCGTAGGCTGGTATCCCGTTTTTGTTGATGTCGAACCAGGCATAGTCGCCGATGCTGCCGGTGCACTGCTGGGTCGGCGGCGGGGCGTCGCCGCAGTGGGTGGGGCCACCGGCCAGGGTGCCGCTATTGTAGGAGTCCAGCGTCTGGATCAGCACGCTGGTGCTCGCGGAGGGAGGGGTGCCGCAACCGGCCGCCGGCAGCACCTGGGTGCCGATCAGGGCATCGGCGCTGGCAATGGCCTGCTGAATCGAGGTCGGGACGATAGTGCCATTGGCGACGTTCAGTTTGGCCGCGATCAGCTGGTCCGCGAGGGAGATCAGGCCGTTGCCGGCAGGCGGAGTTGCGAAGATGGTGAGCAGCTGGCTCTTGGTGTAGTTGACGCTCCCAAGCTTCAGGGTCGCCACCGGCCAACTGCTGGCGTGATTTTTCCAGTATCCCTGGGTGAAGACGCAGGTCTTGGTGTTGCAGAGCACCCAGGCGTCATCGCTGTCGCTTACCGGGCGGTTCAGGGAATCGACCGCGCTGACCGTGACGGTGTTCACAAACGAACTGTTGCAGTAGAACTTCGGCTGGGCCAGTTGCGGGATCTGAGCCGAGGTCAGGGTTACCGAGTTGCCGGCCTTGAGGCTTCCGGCGGCAAAGTTGGTGACGGCGATCTTGGGATCGTTGATTACCAGGTTGTTGAGGTCGGTGCTGCCGCAGTTACTGACAATGAAGCGGTACGCGAGATTCTGCTGGCGTACATTGCCCTGGTAGTACTCGGAGCCGTTGCACTTGTTGTCGCTTTCGGATTTGTACCAGTCGTCGTTGCCGTCGGCGTCATGAGCGTCGCCGTTGTCGCCGTAGCTGCTGGAGGTGACGTGCCTCAGGTTTTTGATCCAGTTGGAGCTCTGGTCGGAATAGGTTCCGCTGGAGAGCTTGCTCAGCAGGGTATCCCCGCTGTCGGAGCCGGAGCCGGTCGCGGTCTCCATGGTTGCTGCGGTATCCTGGGTGTCGGCATCCTGCCAGACCGGCACGCAGACGGGGACCGCCGGGATCTTGCACCAGTCGTCCTTGCCCAGGTCATTGCGGCCGCAGTAGCTTTGGTCGCAACCGGTTTTGGCGCAGTAGGTGGGTTTGCTTTCGCTGCTGCCGCAGTGGGCCTGTTTCTGGGTCACTTCCTGGCAGAAGCTCGTTTTGGTCTGGTAGGCGTTTGCGCAGTAACTGGAGTCGCAATCGCTTTTCTTGCAGTAGTCGGTTTTGACCTCGTCCGTTTTGCAGTGCTTGTCCTTGGCGCCGGTGACGGAGCAGTTGGTGCTCACCTGTTTTTTGATCTGGATGCAGGCCGCAGTCACGATGCCGCAGGTGGAGCTTGAGGTGGCGGAAACCACGACATTGTCGATGCTCCCCTTGGCACTGCAGGTGATGGTGTCGGTGGAATTGTTCCCCGCCGGAACGTAGCTGCCGGTCAGCGACGCCGTAAGGCCTGCGCCCAGGTTGGTTGGGACCCCGGTCAGGGGGGCATTATTGCTGTCCCTGCAACTAAACGCGGTCAGGGTCTCGTTGCCCGTATTGGTGATGGTTGCGGAAAGGTTGATGGGGAGGCCGGATCCCGAGGCGTTGGTGCAGCTTTCGGTGATGGTAAATCCGGGTCTCGACAGCAAAGCGCAAGTGGAACTGGCACTGGACGTAACCAGAGCGCTGTTGATTATGCCGCTTGCTTTGCAGGTGACGGTATCGGTGGAGCTGCTTGTGGTCGGGATGTAGCTTCCGGTGAGCGTAGCGGCCCCTCCGACGGCAAGGATGCTGGGCGCCCCGGTAATGGCCGCCCCGGTACTGTCGGTGCAGCTGATTCCGGTAAGGGCCTCGTTGCCTGAGTTGGTGAGGAACACTATCAGGTTGATTGGCTGCCCGGGTGCGGAAGCGCTGCTGCAGCTCTCGGTGACGAAGAAGGCTGGTTTCGTCAAGATGCCGCAGGTCGCACTGGCATTGATGCTGACCGGTGCGTTGCTGATGGCTCCGCTCGCCTTGCAGGTGATGGTGTCGGTGGAATTGCTGGCCGTGGGAACGTAGCTGGAATTGAGTGCGGCCGTTCCGCCGGCGGCAAGGGTTGCCGGGGCCCCGATGACAGCCGCTCCGGTGCTGTCGGTGCAGCTGATCCCGGTGAGTGGCTCATTTCCGGAATTGGTAAGGGTGGCAGCTAGAAGGATGGGCTGACCCGGGGAGGACGCGCTGGTGCAGCTCTCGATGAGCGAGAGAGCCGGTTTGGTCGCGATGCTGCAGCTCTTGGTGCTGGACAGTGCGCTAACCGCAGTGTTGCTGATAGCGCCCTTGGCGGAGCAGGTGACGGAATCACTCAAGGGGCTGGTCGAACCGGTGTAGCTGAAGATCGTGGAGCCGCTCGTTCCGGGAAGGATGTTGGCGATCGCCTGGATGGTCCCGAGCGAGTCGGTGCAGGAGATCCCTGTGAGGGTCTCGTTGCCGGTGTTGCTGACGGTGGCGCTGAAAGTCATCGGCGCCGTGGGTGAGGCCGCGTTGGCGCAGGTCTCGGCAACGGTTAGCGTCGTTGCAGTGGTGATGCTGCAGCTCTTGGTGGCGGAGAGTGCACTGACCGCAGTATTGCTGATGGCGCCCTTGGCGGAGCAGGTGACGGAATCACTCAAGGGGCTGGTCGAACCGGTGTAGCTGAAGATCGTGGAACCGCTTGCTCCGGGAATGATGTTGGCGAGCGCCTGGGTGGTCCCGAGCGCGTCGGTGCAGGAGATTCCTGTGAGGGTCTCGTTGCCGGTGTTGCTGACGGTGGCGCTGAAAGTCATCGGCGCCGTGGGTGAGGCCGCGTTGGCGCAGGTCTCGGCAACGGTTAGCGTCGTTGCAGTGGTGATGCTGCAGCTCT
>Ga0209123_1000286_pt1 | contig 71720 bp, 62 predicted proteins | sample BarGraIncu00431A_FD_184500 | JGI IMG/M metagenome (GOLD analysis project Ga0209123, IMG submission 184500) | Arctic peat soil microbial communities from Barrow, Alaska, USA - Barrow Graham LP Incubations 004-31A (SPAdes) (version 2) | ecosystem: Environmental > Terrestrial > Soil > Wetlands >... | reverse complement strand
AAAAACGGAAATGTTATTAACGTCATTAACATGTGGTATCGAGGAAGTTTGTAAGAAAGTGAATAACCTTGGCGGTATATGTATTGCTAGCCATGTGGATAGACCAGCAAACAGCATACTAACACAACTGGGTTTTATTCCACCTGATGTGGAGCTGGCGGCAGTAGAGATTTCACGGCTAACCAATCCCAGTGAGGCCACAAAATGTTTTCCTGGGATTGGTAACTTGCCAATTGTGACATCCTCGGATGCCCATAGGATGGATGACTTTCTGAGCGGTCCGAAAACCATATTTTATATAAATGAACCAACATTGCCTGAAATCCAACAAGCCTTGCAGGGGAAAAATTCGCGAAAGGTGGTGAAGTTGTAGCTAGGATATGGGCAATTGTTGAAAACTTTTCATAAGGAGGAATAACATGAACAGCAACCAATCCAACTGCTGCTGTGGCGGCAATGCCAATCAATTTGTTAAATTGGATGAAATTTTAAAAAAATATCAGGGTGTTAAAGGGGCATTAATTCCAGTATTACAAGAAACGCAAAATGCTTATGGTTATTTGCCCAAAGAAGTGATGCAAAATATGGCAGAGAAGATGGATATTCCCATAAGTCAAATTTATGGTGTCGTTACTTTCTACGCTCAGTTCCATCTCAAACCCCGGGGGAAAAACATTATTCGTGTTTGCCAGGGCACAGCTTGCCATGTACGTGGTGCAAAGGCTATTTTACAGAAAATTGAGGATGAATTGAAGATTCAAGCGGGTGCTACTACGCCTGATCTGCTGTTTACATTAGAAACAGTGGCTTGTATTGGTGCATGTGGCCTGGCACCGGTATTAATGATTAATGATAATACCTACGGTCGTCTGACACCAGAAAGTATATCAGAAATTCTTGCTAAATATAGTTAAGTGCTATGCGTGAATTATCGTTACATATTCTGGACTTAGTGCAAAACTCCATTGAGGCAGGCGCGAATAAGGTTACCTTAGATATTATTGAAGATATACATGGAATGGATACCTTCCTGATTTGTGTCACTGATAATGGGCGAGGTATGGATGAGGCCACTTGCAAAAAAGTAATTGACCCATTCGTAACCACAAGAACGACCCGCCGCATTGGACTGGGATTACCTCTGATTGAGATGTCCACCAAACGGTGCAATGGGTCTTTGACTGTCACTTCAACGTTAGGTTGTGGCACAGTCGTTGAGGCCCTATATCAGCATAGTCACTTAGATCGTCCACCACTAGGAAAAATTAGCGAGACCATTAAGTCCATTGTCATTGCCAATCCGAAGCTGCATTTTATTTATTACCATACTGTTGGTCAGGCTGTTTTTGCGTTGACCACTCAGGATCTGATTGAAATTTTAGGCAATATTCCATTAACTCAGCCAGACGTCCTTGTTTGGCTTAATGAATATTTAACTCATAATGAAATGACTTTGTACAAGTAAGGGAATTTGCATGGAGGTGAATAATTTGAAAACAATTGAGGATCTAAAACGTTTGCGCCAGCAGGTGCAGTCCCAGACACGTGTGCGTCAAGAATGTAGTAAACAAATTATTGTTGGTATGGGAACCTGTGGCATTGCAGTCGGCGCACGAGACGTGATGTCAGCCATTTTAGATGAAATAAGCAAGCGTAAATTAGAAGATATTACAGTACGTCAAACTGGCTGTATGGGTATGTGTGAAAAAGAAGTGCTGGTTGATATTGTGCTTCCAGGTGAGCCACGTATTACTTATGGTCGAGTTACCGCTGCTGATATTCCTAAAATTATTGCCCAGCATGTTATTAATGGGCAGCCTGTTAAGGAAATGGTTGTTGGCAAATTTACAGAATAATTCTGGGGAGTAATGGGAGGTAGAAAATGGAACACTACAGAGCACATGTGCTAATTTGCGCTGGTACGGGTTGTATATCTTCAGGTTCTAAAAAAGTGGAGGCTGCACTGCGCGCGCAATTAGCGCAGAAAGGTCTTGATAAAGAAATAAAAATTGTGGAAACTGGTTGCCATGGTTTTTGTGAAATGGGACCCTTGGTTATTATATATCCTGAAGGTGTCTTTTATGTTCGTGTTCAGGAAACAGATGTTATCGACATTGTAGAAGAACATTTGTATAAAGGGCGTATTGTTAAACGTCTATTATTTAAAGAAGAGGGTGCGTTAGAAGGAATTCCAAGCTACAAGGATATTGATTTCTATAAAAAGCAAAAACGTATCGTATTAGCCAATTGTGGTCATTTAGATCCTGAGGAAATTAATGAATACATTGCAACGGGCGGTTATGAAGCATTAGGTAAAGCACTGACAACAATGAAACCGGATGAGGTTATTGATGAGGTTAAAAAATCTGGACTGCGTGGCCGTGGGGGTGGCGGTTTCCCTAGTGGTGTGAAATGGGGCTTTACGCGTAAGACGCCAGGTGCTAAGAAATATGTAATATGTAATGCAGATGAGGGAGATCCAGGCGCATTTATGGATCGCAGCGTACTCGAAGGCGATCCTCACCGTGTTCTTGAAGGTATGGCTATCTGTGGGTATGCGATTGGCGCAGATGAAGGTTATCTTTATGTGCGGGCTGAGTATCCCCTAGCCATTAAACGACTCAGAATTGCCATCAAGCAAGCAGAAGATTTAGGCCTTATTGGTGATAATATATTTGACACGGGTTTTAATTTCCACTTGAAAATTAAAGAAGGCGCTGGGGCGTTCGTTTGTGGCGAAGAAACCGCTCTAATGGCTTCTATTGAAGGTCAACGCGGTGTACCACGGTCACGTCCCCCATTCCCGGCAACTTCTGGTTTATGGGGCAAACCAACGAATATTAACAATGTAGAGACTTTTGCCAATGTGCCACAAATTATAACACAGGGTGCTGATTGGTATGCGTCAATTGGCACTGAACATAGTACTGGCACTAAGGTATTCGCCCTAACAGGTCGTATTAATCATACGGGTTTGGCTGAAGTACCAATGGGCATTACCATGCGCGAGATTATTTATGATATTGGTGGCGGTATTCAAGGTGGTAAGAAGTTCAAAGCTGTGCAAATTGGTGGCCCGTCGGGCGGCTGTTTGCCAGAGGAACTTCTCGATATGTCGGTTGATTATGATTCATTAATTAAGGTTGGCGCTATGATGGGCTCCGGGGGCCTGGTTGTTATGGATGAAACGACTTGCATGGTAGATATCTCTAAATTTTTCTTAAGTTTCACACAAGCAGAATCTTGTGGTAAATGTACGCCTTGTCGTGAAGGTACTAAACGTATGCTGGAAATTCTGACTCGCATTACGGAAGGTCAAGGCAAAGAAGGCGATATTGAGTTATTAGAAATCCTGGCTAAAAATATCAAACAGACTGCACTTTGTGGCCTAGGGCAAACAGCACCCAATCCAGTGCTCAGCACACTGAGATATTTCCGTGATGAATATGTGGCTCATATTAGAGAAAAACGCTGTCCAGCAGGGGCTTGTACAGGATTGACCCAATATAAGATCACTGAAGTATGTAAAGGTTGTGGCTTGTGTGTAAAAGTTTGTCCCGTAGTAGCCATTTGCGGCGAAAAGAAAGCAGTGCATTCCATAGATCAAGATAAATGTATTAAGTGTGGTGCTTGTATGGCTAAATGCCCGTTTAAAGCCATTACTAAAGGCTGATTTTGATAAGAGGGAGGGAAACTGATGGAAAAAGTTAGTATAACAATTGATGGAGAAAAAGTGGAAGTGCCTAAAAGCTCGACGGTTTTAGAAGCGGCGTTGATTGTAGGCATTAATATACCGACACTATGCTATCATCCGGAACTCAGGACGGCAGGAAAGTGCAGGGTATGTATGGTAGAAGTAGAAGGCGCCCGCACTTTAGTCGCATCCTGTGTATATCCCGTGAGCGATGGTATGGTGGTGCGCACGACAACGGCTGCGGTGCGCGAGGCGCGCAAATTAGTGGTAGAATTATTACTTGCCAATCATCCTCAAGATTGCTTATCTTGCCAGCGAAACTTAAATTGTGAACTGCAGACGATTGCTGGCGATCTTGGCATTCGTAAAGGACGGTTTGAGGGTGAACGGAAAAACCATCCCCTTGATGCCTCCAATCCATCCCTGGTCCGTGATCAAAATAAATGTATTCTCTGCGGCCGTTGTGCCCGGGCTTGCAGTGATCGTCAGGGTATGAATGTATATAGCTTTGCAAATCGAGGATTTAATACTACGGTGGTACCCGCTTTCAATCAAGGCTTACATGAAGTGGCTTGTACCTACTGTGGACAGTGCGCTGCTGTATGTCCCACAGGTGCCATTACAATCAAAAATGATACGGAAGCCGTATGGCAAGTATTAAGCGACCCCAGTAAACACGTGGTAGTACAGACCGCGCCAGCTGTACGGGTGGCCCTTGGTGAGGCATTAGATTTGCCTCAAGGCACCATCGTTACTGGCAAAATGGTGGCAGCCCTCAAGCGTCTAGGGTTCGATCGGGTATTTGATACTAATTTTAGTGCTGATTTAACGATTATGGAAGAAGGTTTTGAACTATTAGATCGACTGCAAAATGGTGGTAAATTGCCGATGATTACCTCCTGTAGTCCTGGCTGGGTTAATTTTGCGGAACTTAAATATCCAGACTTATTAGATCATCTGTCTAGTGCCAAGTCGCCGCAACAAATGTTTGGTGCATTGGTTAAAACCTATTATGCAGAGAAAACAGGAATTGATCCTAAAGATATTATTTCGGTGGCCATTATGCCATGTACAGCGAAAAAGGCTGAAGCGGCCCGAGAAGAATTCAGGTCCAGTGGTTATCAGGATGTTGATTATGTATTAACCACGAGTGAACTAGCCATGATGATTCGTGAGCAAGGTCTTAATTTTGCCGCATTGCCCACCGAAGAATTTGATGCACCTATGGGAATTAGTACAGGTGCAGGGGTTATTTTTGGGGCGACAGGTGGAGTTATGGAAGCGGCCTTACGTACCATTTATGAAGTTGTGACGGGTAAAGATTTAGAATGCATTGATTTTAAAGCAGTGCGCGGTTTGGAAGGGATAAAAGAAGCGGAGGTACAAATTGGTGATCTAACCGTAAAGGTGGCAGTAGCCCATACCTTAAGTAATGCTAAGATTTTAATGGAAAAAATCCGTAAGGGCGAGGCTGATTATCACTTTATTGAGATTATGGCTTGTCCAGGTGGCTGTATTGGCGGTGCTGGTCAGCCCATCGTTATGGCGACAGAATTGCGTCAAAAAAGGATGGATGCCCTTTATGAATGCGACACTTCAAATACCATTCGTAAGTCCCATCAAAACCCAGCAGTCAAAGAACTCTATGATACTTGGCTAGGCAAGCCATTAGGGGAAAAATCCCACCATTTATTGCATACCCATTATCAACCGCAGAAACGCTTGTAAAATAATAATAGCCTGTAGCTTTTGCGACAGGCTATTATTATTTTACAAGCGAGAATGAGGTTGTATATAACGGGGTATGTTTAGAGAAAGTCGTCTTTCTGGAGAAATTTCTTATGGTAGAAAATAGGACTTACACGAGGGAAAAAGATCTAATATTGATGACAAATAACGACAATAATTTTAAAAATTTTAAAATAAAATGTCGTAAAAACTGTATTAAATATAGTTTTTATGGTATCCTTAAGCATGCGTAACCTCCTTTTTTATAGGAATTATGGATAGAGTTACCTACTATGTTTCTACCATCAGGAGATTATTACTAGTATGGAAATGACCTAAAGGGGCTATAAAATCCGCCATCTGGATTGTTTGTGGGCGGGTAATTCAAATGAATATGTTATTGATGAGTCCATGGAATATATTTTTTAATGCTCATTCTGTTCACTAAAAAGTGCACTATCGAAAAGGGGGAAACTTAATGCGTGGTTGTCCGATGCTGGAGATCGACTTAGATAAAATTAAGTATAATACCATTCAGGTAGTAAAAAAATGTCATCAACATGGAATAGCCGTAATTGGAGTGACTAAAGGGTTTAGTGCTATGCACCAGATTGTTTCTGCTATGGTGGCAGGCGGGGTTGATGGTTTGGCCGATGCTAGAATGGAGAACGTTATTGAACTTAGGAAAAGAGGATTTACCCTACCAATTACAATGCTCAGACTTCCTAGGTTAAGCAACGTCATCAATGTGGTTCAGCATACCAATATGAGTATTAATTCCGAAATAACAGTCATCAAGGCACTAGCAAAAGCAGCTAAAAAATTAAAAAAAATACATCAAGTGATTTTAATGGTTGATGTTGGTGATCTTCGTGAAGGAATATTGAAAGAAAATGTAATTGATATTGCAAAACAAATTTCTAGTTTTAAAGAAATAAAACTAGCGGGTCTGGGAACAAATATGGGATGCTTTGGTGGTATACTGCCTAGCCCCGATAATTTAGGGGTTTTGGTTGAAATGGGACATGCTGTGGAGCGTCAATTAGGTCTTACACTTGATATTATTTCAGGAGGGGGGACATCTAGTTTGTTTTTGGTAGAAAATAATCAAGTTCCTGCTGGAGTCAATCAATTGCGAATTGGTGAAGGTATATTATTAGGCACAGATACGACTAATAATCGAAAGATAACAGGGCTGCACCATGATGCGTTCCTTCTGCGCGCAGAGGTTATCGAGGTCAACTCCAAGCCAACAATGCCGACAGGAACCATTGGTCGAGATGCTTTTGGTAACATCCCAGAATTTACTGATATTGGAATCAGAAAAAGAGCCATTGTATCCATGGGGAAACAGGATGTTAATATTGAAGGCATTAGCCCGATTGATGAAAAGTTAATCATATTAGGAGCGAGTAGTGATCATCTCATTATTGATATTGCAGACTCAAAGCAAACTATAAAGGTTGGAGACCAAATTTCATTTTCTCTAACCTATGCTGGGTTGCTCTCCGTCAGTGATTCAAAGTATGTGGGGAAACTATTCAAAGGAGGTAGAACAGACAATGATTGAACTGGTAGGAAAAATTGAACCTAAAATAATTCAGCGTTTAGTGCAGTTAGACAAAGAAGCCTTTGGCGAGGGTGGAATGAATGCGTGGCATCTTGTACCGATGATTAGGCATGGTCGTGTGTATACCTTTAAAAAAGACAAAGAAATTATTGGATCAATTCAGTATTTGTTGGATTGGGGTAATCCCAAGAAAGCATACCTGTATGGGGTTTCAATCGCCAAAGAATTCCGAGGGCTAGGCATAGGGTCTGAACTACTTATAGAGACTTTAAAAAAATTATTCAGGGAAAACATTGAAGAAGTAGAACTAACAGTGGATCCGAATAATGCTCGCGCAGTAAAAATTTATGAGAGTAAATTGGGATTCAAGGTTACAGAATCTCGGCAGAATGAGTATGGTGAAGGCGAGCACAGACTGGTGATGAAACTATCATTAGCTGAGTTTATAAGCCATTAAGGAAAAAATATCACCTTCGACGTATGGGTTTGTTGCTAGAACAAAGGTTCTTATTTGAGGTTATTAACAAATTCTTGTAGAGATTCTTACAATGAGATTATATGTAAATATAGTCTCATTGTTTTATTTCCTAAGCCGTTGATATTTGGATATATTTATATATTTTTAAAGTCAATTAGTTTCTAACAGGATTTTTGTGGGAAAAGTAGAATACAAATTAAATAGACTAAGGGTTTTAATATTGACAATTTTTATTAGAGTAGCTTGGATTATGGTATCGAAATGAACTTTCGATAGAGAGTAGTCAAGCCTAGCTCAGTTAAATGCAATTCGTTGTGTTTCTGTGAGCTGGGCTTTTTTTGTTTGTAAAAAAAGTAATTTGATTATTTCGAAAATTGAAAAGCGAAGTGTAGTTACTACGTTGGGGGAGGTTTGTAAATTGAAAGCAACTATTTCAATATTGGATGGCAATAATAATTTGGGTGCTAATGTGCTTCCAGGTACTACTGAATTTGGGGTTCCCATACGTTGGAAGGAAATTATCAAATGCAAAGAAGAGTTTTTACGATTCAATAAAGATCCTCGATTATCCCCCTATATGGATCCAAGGGTGGCAGAATCTTGGATAAAATCTCGAGATAATGGTATTGATCCTTATATGAAAGAAATTGGCAAAAATCTGAGTACTCAGGATTTAAATTCGCGTATGGAACAAAACAAGCTATTAATTGATACAGCTTTGCCTTTAATAGGCGCCTTTAAGCCATTATTAAACATATCTGGTTTTAGGTTGAGTCTACGCGACAAAGACGGGATACTGTTAGATATAATAGTTCCAGAAGAAATAAATTCTTCCATTAAAGGAATTGATGCAAAAGTAGGGTGTATATGGACTGAAGATACGGCTGGAACAAATGCCCATAGCTTGAGTATAGCCTATAAATGCCCTATACAATTGCTTGGACCTGAAAATTATTGTTATGCACTAACAAATAACATCAGCTCGGCGGCACCCATATTAGACGAGAAAGGGGAGGTGATTGCTACTCTGGTCTTAGTTCAGGGACTGGAAAATTTTCATTTGGAACAAAACTTTGAAAATATGCAGTCTCATACACTGGGATGGATAACATCCATGTGCGTTGCCGTTACAGCACAATTAGAAGTAAGACAGCAAAACATAAGGCTAAGTACGATCAATAGTATTCTTGATACTACGATATCGTTTATTAGCGAAGGAGTGTTTACTGTTGATAACATGAATAGAATTACCCATATGAATAAAAAATGTGCGCGTATGCTAAATATTGGAGAACATCAGGTAGAAGGTCAAACCATCCTAGAAATACTAGGGGAACAACCTTTTATTTTTGAAACACTGAGTAAGAATAAGACCAAACAAGAGGTTGAAGTAGTTATCCGCAATAAACCATTTTGGGCATGTATCACCCCTGTATTGAGTGACATTCATGCTAAGATAAATGGAGCAGTTATTCAATTACAGGACATCGATAAAGTAAACTCGCTAGTGAATCGTAGATCTGGCGCAAGCGCAAAATACACCTTTGAATCAATAATGGGAGATTCCCCCTCCATGATAAAAACCAAGGAGCAGGCGCGCAAGTTTGCACATGCTGATGATAATATTTTGCTAATTGGTGAAAGCGGTACAGGCAAAGAATTATTTGCTCAGGCTATCCATAATGAATATCGTTCCCAAGGTCCATTTATTGCAATCAATTGTGCTGCAGTACCGAGAAACTTGATTGAAAGTGAATTATTTGGCTATGTAGGAGGCGCATTTACAGGTGCTAATCGGGAGGGAAGGCCGGGTAAGATTGAAATGGCCCATGGTGGTACACTATTTTTAGATGAAATTGGCGACATGCCTTTTGAGATTCAGTCAGTATTATTAAGGGTGCTTGATGATAAAAGGGTTATGCGTGTTGGAGGAAAAGAATATAACAATGTTAATTTCAGGGTTATTGCAGCGACTCACAAAAATCTATATACAATGATCGAACAAAATCAGTTTCGGCATGATTTATATTATCGCTTATGTGTTTTAAAGGTCAATATTCCGCCACTTCGAAATAGGGGAACAGATATTTTAACAATTTCTGAGAAACTAATTAGTAACTATTGCCAACGCATGGGATGGGATAAAATCAAAATAAGTAATGAGGTCAAACGGAGAATGGTTGAATATGATTGGCCAGGCAATGTCCGACAATTGGAAAGTGCAATTATTCATGCCGTCAATGTGGCTTATGATGTTGATGATGTGATTCAATTTGAGCATTTACCGGAGGAAATTACCAGCCATAATAATTTTATGCCAGCACAGGCTGCTGAAGGTGACATTTTGCCTATTGCCACTATGAATCAGATAATGTCATCGGAAGAACCCGAAAAAATAGCAATACAAAACGCACTTCGTCGAACAGGAAAGAATATTGACTTGATGGCGAAAATTTTAAACATGGGTAAATCTACGTTATATCGCAAGTTGAAAAAATACGGTCTCTAACGATAAGACGGTCCAGAGAAAAATTCTCGGCAAATGAGAGAATTTTCTCACTATTGAGAGAATTCTCCCTCGAGAGATGCTCTCAATAGTGAGAAATTTTTTTGTTTGGGAACGGGTAAGAAGTAATTAGAATAAGGGTAACGGAGGAAAAGATGCTATATGCTACTGTTTATTTCTAGTTGGCACAATATTTGCATTACTATACAGTGTAACCACTTCAGGTGTCGTAATCCCTGTGAGTGGAAAGGAGGAATATGAGTAGTGGGTCTATAGGTGAACATTGTTCGAAAGCGATAAGTAAACTGGTTACCGCAGATTAGATATAAGGAAGCACTAATCTAATTTGTGTTCAACAATAACTAAGTAGAAAAAAATGTAAGGTGAGGTTGAAAGTATGAAAAACATCGTCAACCTGGGTATTCTGCCCAAAGAGGGCGACAAAATCATGGAGGAGTTGGCCAAAGGCAATATGGTGGTTGCCCGCTCAAAGAATGATTTCATGTACATAGTGGATTTAGATGATGAGTTCCACCTATTCTCCCATTCGCCGGCATCTCCCAGCGGCGGACAGAAACGTTTTCCAAAAGATGAAAAGCATATAGCGATCATCCGTAATCTTGCCAAGTTGACGGATTCCCTATTCATGGTGGAGTATGACAAGGAATTCAACCTCTACGGCGTTATGTCCAGCGCAGAAACGGGCATTCTGAACATGTTTCCAGGTGGCGACAGGGATACTGATGAGGAAATTGAATTTGTGGTTCCCAACCAGAAAGAACAGAAGGATAACAGCGATAACATTGACGAGTAACACAAATCAGCAAATTACATGTGAAACGAGGAGGATTTTATAATGTCTAAGATTTCTACCAACAATACCGAGGTATTGCTCGGTGCCATGACCCGTTATCTTGACAAGTTTCCCGGCGAGATCATCTGCGCACGTCAGATTTGGTACGAGGGTCTGGGCGGCTGCGGCGTCCCAAATACGGCGGATATGGACGCGATGCACGCGGTTTTGAATAGTATCGAGAAATGGAAGTCGGTTGGTAATGTGCGCTATGAAAAATATGGGGCGCAATACAGCTTCAAACTGGTGAAGTAATCCATCAGGAGGAAATCAAAGGCTGGGAAAAATTTACTCGACAGCCTGGAGAGGAGGGTTAGAAATGCATAATCAAATGATGGTCCAGCATTTATTCAAGTTAAACAGCTTTTATCGAGCACCAGATGGCAAAAATTTCAAGGTTGTGGTGGCGGAAGTATACAACCTCAGATGTTTTGAGGTCGTCGGTGGCAATTTGGTTGGTGGTATGATCAAGATTCATCCTACTTCAGATTTTGCCAAGAGTTTAGTCGAAGTTACTAATTGATGTGGACTCAGTTATAGTATTAAGGAGGAAAAAATCAATGGCTGAAAAAGTTACCCATAGTATATGTGTTGGCGGACCCATCGCAATACATACGGTGGATGGCGTTATAAGGCGCATACGACCAATCATATTTGACAGAACTGATCCAGCAGGTTGGGTTATTAAAGCGCGTGGCAAAAAGTACACTCCGGCTCGCAAAACTACAACAGCATTTATTGCCATGACGGAAAAAAACAGGGCTTATGCCTATGACCGTATCCGGTACCCTATGATCCGTGAAGACTTCGTGGAAACAACCGACGGAATGAATCGAAATACAGAAAACCGCGGAAAGTCCGGATACCGCCGCGCCACCTGGGATGAGGCGCTAGATTTGATAGCCCGCGAAACCAAGCGTGTCCAGGGTACCTACGGCAAGGAATCTGTTACCGCATGTACTAGTTCTCATCATTCCTGGGGTCTTTTGGGCTACAAACTTTCTACTTTTGCCCGTTTCTTCCGGATGCTGGGCTACACTGAGATTAAGGATAACCCTGATTCATGGGAAGGGTTTACCTGGGGGGCGCCTCATACTTACGGCTACTACTGGCGTCTGGGCGGCGCCGAGTCTTTTGACCTCTTGGAGGATGCCATGCAGAACGTGGAGACCATGATCATGTGGTCTCATGATCCGGATACTACCCGTGGAGGCTATGCGGCCAACGAGTCCTCCATGTGGCGTCGCTGGCTGGACGATATGGGCGTGCAGTTCATTTATATCGATCCTTTCAATAACTTTTCGTCTGTCAAACAGGCTGATAAGTGGATTGCCCCCCGTCCCGGCACCGATGCTGCCCTTTGTGAGGGTATCGCCTATGTGTGGCTGACTGAGGGTACCTACGACAAAGAATACATTGCTAAGCATGCCCATCGCTTTGATGAATGGGTTGACTATATTCTTGGCAAGGGCGTAGATTTAATGCCTAAGACCCCTAAATGGTGCGAGGCTGAAACGGGGATTCCTGCTGCTGACATCAAAGCGTTGGCTCGTCGCTGGGGCTCTACCAAAACTATGGGCGGCAGCGGCCTGCGCGGCGGTTTCGGCGGGGTATGCCGCACATCCAACGGCACAGAGTTTGCTCGCCTGATGGTTCAGCTCTTTGCTATGCAGGGCATGGGTAAGCCAGGGCAAAACATCTGGGTTGGCACCACCGGCGCCCCGATGGATTACGATTTCTGGTTTGGCGGCTATTCTGACCCTCTGGCTCAGATCGCCAACCAGCCTATTGCTGACAAAACGGCTGTCAATTGCGTAACCCAAAAACTCTACCGTCCTAATCTGCCTGACGCTATTCTTGACGGACACTATGAGTGGTACGGTGAAGGCTTCTGCGGCGCCGGGATTGATTTTGAATTTACCGAAAACATCTATCCAAAATCAGGGTGCAGCAAGGTTCATATGTTCTACCGTTACGGCGGAACTTTCATGGGCACCATGCTAGATACCAACAAATGGGTTCGTATGTATAAAAGTTCGGAACTGCAGTTCGTGGTCAACCAAGACGTTCATTTCCATGGCGAAGCCCGTTTTGCCGATGTGGTTTTGCCGGCGTGTACCAATCTGGAGCGTTACGATATCGGCGAATTCTGCAATTCCGGCAACGGCGGCTATCAGTCTCATTCACAAACTGGCAACAACTGGCAGGTCGTGGTCTTCCAAGATAAGGCCATTGAGCCCTTGTGGGAGTCTCAATCTGATTACTGGATTTTTGCTAAGCTGGCTGAAAAACTGGGTTGGGGCGAAGAGTACAGCGAGGGGCGCACTGAGCTTGAATGGTGCAAACGCTTCTGGGAGAAGTCTGACTTGTGCGACAAAGTTTCTTGGGAAGAGTTTATCAAGAAAGGCTATTATGTGGCTGGCGTCCCTGAAAACTGGGAACGCTACCCCGGTTTCCGTTGGTTTGCTGAAGGTTATCCTTGCAACACGCCAAATCATAAGCCTTGTCAGGAAGAGGGCAAGCTTGGGACTTTTACCGGTAAATTCGAGTTTGTCTCCGAGTCATTACTACACTGGGCACCACATGACGAGGCGCGCACGCCTATTGCTACCTATAAGCACAGCTGGGAAGGGCATCATTCTATCAAGGTCAGGAAATATCCTTTCCATTTGATTACCCCCCATCCTCGCTTCGATTACCATACAATGCACAATTCCTCCACACCATGGTTCTGGGAGATTCCGGAGAATCGCAAATACATTAACGGCAATCCTTATTTGATCGCCCGCATTCATCCTAAGAAGGCTGCGGAAAAGGGCATTAAAGATGGCGAATTGATGTTATTGTTCAATGAACGCGGCAGCGTACTTTGCGTGGCTCGTGTAACCTACCGCGTGGAAGAAAACACCATTCATGCATACGGTTCTTCCAATATCTACAATCCTGTGACGCCGGGTGAGACATCCATGGATATTGGCGGCTGCGTCAACATTCTTACGCCTGGTAAACTCATGGGTAGTATGGTTCCTGGTATGGCACCCAACTCCACTCTGCTGGATGTTTGCAAGTACGAAGGTGAAATTCCAGGCAACCAGTGCTTCGAATACAAGTTGGACGCTGTCGCGATGGATGCCAATCCACAAACTGAGACCTGTAAGGAAATCATTGAGGGTCACGGCTTTGAGATGATCCAGGCGAGGGTAAGAGAGGAATATCTGAAGAAGGGAGCTGCTACAAAATGAGATTAGGAATTGCAATTGATTCACGTGTGTGTATGGCTTGTTATTGCTGCTACACGGCGTGCAAAGATGAACATTGCGGTCACGCTTCTGCGCTTTCCGCGGCTCAGCCAATGATGGGGCAGTTCTGGATAAATATACACGAATGGGAACGCGGTGATAATTCTCGCCGCATCTCGACGGCTACTGTCCCGACCCCTTGTTCCCACTGTCAAGATCCCGCTTGTATGAAAGTTGGGAAAGATGGCGCGGTATATAAGAGGCCAGACGGCATCGTCATAATCGATCCCGTCAAGTCCAAGGGGCAGAAGGCCATTGTCAGTGCCTGTCCCATTGGTGCGATCTATTGGAATGAGGAACTTGAGATCCCGCAAAAGTGTACCATGTGCGCCGAACTACTGGACGATCCTAATTATTTGGCATATCTTGGGGACCCTAAGCTCAAAGTTCCCCGCTGTGTGGAATCCTGCCCCAACAAAGCAATGGTTTTCGGTGACCTGGATGACCCTGAGAGCGACATTTCCAAACTGATTGCCGAAAATCGCGTTACCCAGTTGGCACAGCTGGCAGGACAGGAAACCAATGTGGTACATTTGAATATCCCCACCGTCTTTCTGGCCGGTACCGTCTACTATCCCAAGGAGATGGAGGAGGTCTGTGTAGGAGCCAAGGTAAAACTGACCTGTCGTGTGACCAGTGAGACCTGGGAGGCGGAGGCAAACTACTTCGGAGACTGGGAAGTCAATTGGCTGCCAAAGAACAAGAATATCGACATCGAAATCACTTTTGACGGCTACAAGCCGGTCACATATACTGCCGTTACCGACTCCGACCACTATGTGGGCATGACATATCTGGAAAAGGCATAACCGACTACTTTTATCCAGTACAAACTGAACAGTTAATTTTAGGTGGGGAGTTGACCCCCGCCTAAATAAAACAGTTACAGTTTACATATATATGGAAGTCTTGGTAAAGGAGGTGAGATGAGAATGATTTTAGTAAAAGCTAATGAAGGAACTCTATATAATGCACCAAATCACTATGAAATGTGGGGAGTCCGTAAAGTTGGGGCACCTGAAGGAACTCAAAAAGTAACTATGTCAATATCAGAATTTCTTCCGAGCGGAGGAGCTACCATGTCTGCCGCTGATAAGGAAAGAATATACTACGTTTTGCGAGGGACCGTTATCATAAAAGATGAACAAGGCACAGAATATGTTATGAATGAGAATGATACGATATATATCGCTGCCGGTGAAAAACGAGAAATGCTTGTTACTGGTTTAGTAGCGGCCAGAGTCTTGGTTGTTGTAGTAAACAACTAGTATATTAAAATATATTGAAATAGGAGAATTTATTATGGCTTATATGCCTCTAGACAAATCTAAATTCTATTTGGATGATTCCAAAATGACTAAAATCTACGATCTCTCCCTGCCTTGGGGCGTGGATACACCATTGTGGCCTTTCCCTGGTCCTCGTCAAGACTTAGCGTTTCCCCGGGGCCAATATCTAGGCCGTTTTCATAAGCGGACAATGACATACACCGGTACGCTTCACGCAGGTACCCACATGGACGCGCCAAACCATGTCCTCCACGAGGAGGAGGTTGATCGCGCAGCCAACGGTTATTCTCTCGATGAAATATCTCTTTGCCGCTGTATCGGTACAGGTGTCATTATTGATATGCGCTACTTAAAAGACGAATTCGAAGATAAGTGGAATGCAGCCGGAGGAGACCCCGCCAAGATGAGCGGCGACATTTGGCATGAGATCAAGCCTGCTGAAGTGGAGGCTGCCTGCAAGAAGGATGGGCTTGAGATCCGGGAAAACGACTGGGTTATCATCAACACCGGGTTCCAGCACTACTGGCGTAAAAATAACGACAAGTACTACAATTATTACCCTGGCTGTGGTCCTGAACTTGCGAAATGGTTTATTCACGAGAAGCATATTAAGGGCATTTCTGGAACATGGGGTGCTACTGACGCCCCGCTGTGGCATCACCCTCTAAAGGAGCAGATGCCATGGTTGGATACTGCATACCGCGCTGCTACCGGTAAGGATCCTGGGTTGGAGTACTCCGACTATGAGCCATGCCACCGTCTGTTTATGCAGCATGGCGTGTGCACCGTTGAAAATGGTGGCGGCAATATAGACGAATGCACTGGCAAAAGAATGATTATTGCAGCTTTCCCCTTCCGTTGTGAAATGGCCGACGGTGGTTTTGTCCGTTTGGTCGCTTGGGAAGCAGGATCGTTTTAATCTAAGGTCAACCGTTGTTGCAATGGTTAAAGAATAAATAGAATATTGGGAGGATGTTCATTAAATTACAAACTGAAATCTATGTAATGGGATGAACATCTCCAAAACCCACAGATAAATCATTGCCTTCAATGGGCGCGACCTTCCACCCATTGGAGAAATAAGTTTGGAAATCTTCCTCAGGTATAATTTTTTGATATAGGAGTTATTAACATGAAAAAAATAGAAGACATTAAAAAAATAGCAGTTTTGGGTGCGGGTACAATGGGCCCAGGCATTGCACAAAGCTATGCAACTGGCGGTTACGAAGTTTGTATGTATACCCGATCTGAAGCCACACTTGAAAAAGCTCGCTCTATTTTACATTCAAGCCTCAAGACCTTCGCCGAGGAAGGCATGATTAAGGCTGACGAGATTGAGACGATATTCAACCGGGTTAGTTTCTCCCGCACCGTAGAAGAAACGGTGGCTGGAGCTGACTTCGTTATGGAGACCATCGTTGAAAATCGCGAGGCAAAGATTGAAATGTATAATCTTTTGGACAAAATTCTTCCAGAAGATGTGTATATCGCTTCTAATACCTCATTTTTGAACATTTTCGAGATTATGCCTGCGCGCCGACTGCCTTATACACTGATTGCCCACTGGTATGCACCGCCTCAGCTCATTCCGTTGGTCGAGGTGGTTGGAAATGACAAAACCTACCCTGAGGGCATAGCTGTAACAGTGGCCATGCTTAACAAAAGCGGCAAAACGCCAGTACCCATGAAGAAATTTGTTCCGGGCTACATAGCAAACCGGATGCAAATGATATTAAATCAAGAAGTTTTCTATCTGCTGGACAACGATTATTGTACAGCTGAAGACATTGATTTGGCAGTTAAGGCCAGCTTTATTCCTCGCGCAATGATACTCGGTCTATGTCAGCGCTTTGACTTTACCGGGCTGGATATGAGTGCCAATAATTTCAAAAACAAGAGCTATGTCGTGCCAGAACAAAACTATCACCCCAAGGCTCTATTTGAGCACGTAGATAAGGGTGAATATGGAGTTAAGACTGGCAAAGGTTTTTATGATTATAGCGGTCGCACTACCGAAGAGGTTCTGGCGAAGCGTGATAAGCAACTATTTGAAGTTTTCAAAGTAGCCAAAAAGCTGATGGATGATCCTGTGTAATTCATTTGTAATATATATGTTTTTTAATGTAAGCAATTTTAGTGCATGAAAAAAGAAGTGACTATATATGAAAGTGGGAGTGAGGCCCGCCCTTCTTCCCATTTTATTAAGAAAGGAAAGATGATTAATTATGAGTAAGAAACTGATTATAACCGTTGCCCTTAGTGGTGCGGGTACAACAAGAGCTCAGTCCCCTTATGTGCCTCTGACTCCAGACGAAATCACAGCAGACGTTATCGCCTGTGCAAAAGCCGGTGCGGCTGTCGCTCACATACATGTACGCGATGAAGAGGGTAAGAACAGCATGGCAACAGAGATATACATAGAGGTAGTTGACAAGGTACGCAAGGCTGTTGCTGAAGCTGGACTTGATATCGTTTTGAACCTTACGACCTCTGGCAGCAAATTTTCCGAAGATTTACGTGTTGCACATCTCTCGGCATGTATGCCTGAAATGTGTTCCTATGACCCCGGTTCAATGAACTGGGCCAATAGTTATGTATTTCTCAATACTCCGGCTTTCCTTGAAAGACTTGGAACGGTATCCCAGGAACTTCAGATCAAGCCCGAACTGGAGATTTTTGACGCTGGCATGATCGGCAATGTAGAGTACTATCTTAAAAAAGGCTTCCTGAAAGCACCATGCCACTACCAGTTCGTACTGGGTGTATCGGGCGGTATGCCAGGCAATATAGATAGCCTTGCACATTTGTTGCCGAAGATTCCACAGGGCTCCACGTGGTCCATAACAGGCATTGGCAGGAGTCATGTGCCGATGATGCTAGCAGGACTGGCCGCGGGATGCGACGGACTGCGTGTAGGTATTGAGGATAATGTTTTTCTGGAGAAGGGTGTTCCCGCAACAAATGCCCAGCTCGTTGCGCGCGCTGTTGAATTTGGCAAAATGGCGGGCAGGGAGATTGCAACAGCAGAGGATGCACGTCAAATTCTCGGCCTTATAAAACACCGGTAATTACCCAAAAAAAGATAATAGAAAACCGTAGAGGAGTGTAGATAAATGGCTAATATGTTTTCTCTTGAAGGGAAGAATGCAATTGTTGTAGGTGGAGCTGGCGGAATAGGCCAGGCAATTGCTCAAGGTCTAGCCCAATGTGGTGCCAATGTAGGGATTGCTAGCCGTAACATGGCCAATCTCAGTAAGACTGCTGAAGAAATTAAAGGGAAAACTGGGAAAGACGTTAAGATTTTTCAGGTTGATTCTGGCGATGAGGATAGCGTAAAAAAATTGGTAGAAACAGTAGTTGCTGAAATGGGAACCGTCGATATCTTAGTTAATTCTCAGGGTATAAATAATAAAGGTTTTGCAATTGAGTTCCCTATGGATGAGTGGGATAAGGTATTTAATTTAAATGTCAAAGGTGTCATGATGTGTTGTAAGCACTTTGGAAAAATCATGAAAGAGCAAAAGAATGGTAACATCATTAATGTTTCATCTGTTCGTGGTGTCCGGGCTAATGCTGGCGGAAACAGTGCTTATTGCGCTAGCAAAGGTGCTGTAGATATGATTACTAGAACCTTAGCAGCTGAATTGGCCCCCCACAATATTAGAGTGAATGCCATTGGACCAGCTTTAGTTAACACTGGGATGATCGCAAAGCTAATAAAAGAACCTGGTCGATTAGAAGGGTATGTCCGCAATATACCGATGGGTCGAATCGGAGAACCTGAAGATATGGCAGGAGCTGCGGTGTTTTTAGCTGGACCAGCAGCAAGTTTTATCACTGGCCAAATCCTTTACATTGACGGTGGACTTACAGCAATAGGTTAATATTCTAATGCACTGTCCTATTTTGTTGCTAAATTCACTCATGTTAACCGAGTGGGTTTAGTGACAATGGACATTGGCAAAAAAACAGTAAGAAACAAATGGTTATGGAGGAAATATCATGGAACAAGTTGTAATCGTAAGTGCCGTAAGGACGGCTGTAGGGAAGATAGGTGGATCATTACGGGATGTTCAGGCTGATGATTTGGCGAAGATTGTAATGCAAGAATGCATTAGACGGGCGCAAATCGATCCTGAAACTATCGATGAAGTGATTTTCGGACAGACTAAGCAAAGTTCCGATTCGGCCAATCTAGCTAGAGTAGCGGCCTTAAAGGCCGGAATCCCCATACATGTGCCGGCATATACAGTAATGCGGCAATGTGCATCAGGGTTGCAAGCGGTGAACAATGCTGCTCAAGCCATCATGAGTGGCCAAGCCAACACCATAGTTGCCGGTGGAACCGAAAGCATGAGCAGCTCTGTTTATTATTTGCGGAATGCTCGTTATGGATATAACGCAGGGAATAGCGTTTTGTACGATTCTAATATTGAAAGTCAATATCACTGTCAACCTATTGAAATATACGGTAAACTCAATATGGGTTTGACCGCAGAAAATGTGGCGGTTAAGTACGGCATCAGCCGCGAGGAACAAGATATGTTCGCGATGGGCAGTCAGGAAAAAGCCCATGCAGCCATCAAAACCGGAAAGTTTGTAGATGAAATTCTGCCCGTCACGATTCCTAAGAAAAAAGGAACCTCTGTTATATTTGATACTGATGAATTCCCAAGGCTCAGCACAATGGAACAGCTAGCAAAGCTAAAACCGGCCTTTAAAGATGATGGAACCGTTACCGCTGGCAACTCTTCTGGTCGTAATGATGGCGCAGCGAGTCTAGTCATTATGTCAGCCAGTGAAGCGCAACGAAGAAATATTAAGCCGCTGGCTATTTTGCGTAGTCACGCTGTAGTAGGAGTACCACCAGAAATTATGGGGATTGGTCCCGTTTATGCCGTGCAGAAAGCTTTAAAATTGGCGGGCTTAAATTTAGGAGATATCGGCCTAATTGAGCTAAATGAAGCTTTTGCAGCGCAAAGCTTGGCCTGTATTAAAGAATTGAATCTGAATACAGACATATTAAATGTTAATGGTGGATCGATTGCGATTGGTCATGCCTTAGGTTCTACAGGAGCTAGAATTTTGACGACTCTTCTATATGAAATGAGAAGACGGAAGGTAAAATACGGATTGACTTCTCTTTGTATTGGTGGCGGTATGGGCATTGCCGATATTATTGAACTGGTCTAGAAGAATAATCGAGACGACGATATGATGTAGTAACTAATTTTCTTCAGTAAATAAATTTTTGGTGGTACTTCTTCAGGATGTACCCTTGAAAGAAAGTGAGGATGCTGTCAATGATCTATAAAAATTTCGATCAGCTAATTGATCAGCTTAGCGTAGCAGATAATAAAAAGAGGGTTGTTGCAGTTATGGCAGCAGAAGATAGTCATACATTAGAAGCCATCTGCCAAGCTACCAGGGTAGGAATTATAGAGCCAATTTTGATTGGTAATAAGGACATTATAAAGCAACAACTGACTTTATTGCATGAATGTCATTCTGAATACAATATCGTTCATGCTGACACCACTGAAGATGTTGTTCTTACAGCTGCTCAATTTGTAAATGATGGTGAGGCCCATTTTCTTATGAAGGGGTTGCTCCAAACAGGTGATATGATGAAGACTCTGCTCAGCGAAAAAGCTAATTTCCGTACAGGAAATCAGATGTCTCATTTGAGTATCATCAAAATTCCTAATTATCATAAGCTTATTGGATTAACGGATTCAGCCTTGAGTATCTATCCTAATTTAGAGCAAAAAAAAGGCATTATAGAAAATGCCGTAAATATAATGTTGCGCATGGGATTTGATTGTCCTAAGGTAGCAATCTTGACGGCCGTAGAGCAAGAAAATTCGAAAATGCCGGAAACGGTGGATGCTGCTGCCTTAAAAAGAATGAATGCAGAAGGTGCTCTGCCAGGCTGTATTATCGAAGGACCAATCTCCTATGATTTGGCAATCAGCAAGGAGTCAGCAGATTTAAAAGGTTTTATAAGTCCAGTTTGTGGTGATGTTGATTTGTTGGTGCCTCCCAATCTCGCTGCTGCGAATATCTTAATGAAAGCTCTCAGATATTCGGCTGGGGCAAAAAGTGCTGGAATCGTCATTGGCGGTAAGGTACCTTTGGTATTAACGTCACGGGCAGCGGAAGTTGAGAGTAAATATCTGCCGATTGCTTTGGCAGCGGTAGCTAGCTGTTAATAAGGTTACAGATCATGATTGCGTTTAGTTATTGAGTTATAGGGGGAGTCGTTTATGCTAGAGAAAACATATAGGATCTTATCGATAAATCCTGGTTCGACATCGACCAAGATTGCGGTCTATGAAAATGAAATAGAACTCTTTCAAAAGACAGTAGGACACAATGCGGCAGAACTGGCTCAATATGGCTCGATGGTAGATCAACTCCAAATGCGTAAAGACGCGATCATGGCCTGCTTGCAGGAGGAAAAATTTTCGCTGGCGAGCCTTTCTGCAGTTGCGGGGCGAGGTGGGAAACTTCCCCCACTAAAACGCGGCGCTTATCGAGTCACGAAAGCAATGGTTGATTTTTTGACATATCGCCCGGTTGATGATCATGCTTCAAACTTAGGAGCAATCATTGCTGATAGCATTGCAAGTCCTTTGAATATTCCCTCGTTTATTTACGATGCGGTTGTTGTAGATGAACTAGAGGAGGTTGCCAGGCTAACAGGCGTTCCCGAGTTTACAAGGCGGGCGTCTTGCCACGTCTTAAATATGCGGGCTGTTGCTTTAAAAGCAGCAAAAAAAATGGGCAAGAATTTGGAAGACTTGAACATTGTGACGACTCATATGGGGGGCGGCATTACATCAGCGATCATCAGCAAAGGCAGAATGATTGATGTTCTTACTGATGAGGAAGGAGCTTTTTCACCGGAAAGAGCAGGAAGAGTACCTTGCAGACAATTAGTTGACCTCTGTTACTCAGGCGTTCATGAGCAAAAGTCGGCAATAAAAAGGATGCGGGGAAATGGTGGACTGGTCGCCTACTTGGGCACCAATAATGCGCTTGAGGTACAGGAAAAGATCAAAAATGGCGATAAATTTGCTGAAATGGTTTATTATGGGATGGCTTATCAGGTTGCGAAAGGCATTGGCGAACTTGCCACCGTTGTTAACGGCAAGGTGGATTTGATTATTCTGACCGGTGCAATTGCCTATTCTCCACTAATGACAGGCTGGATTGCTGATCGGGTTAAGTTTATAGCTCCTGTGGAAATTGTTCCTGGTGAAAATGAACTTGAAGCGTTGGCTTTTGGCACATTACGTGTACTTAGAGGCGAAGAAGATGCCCATGAGTTTGTTGCACCTGAATAATAATAAAAACATAGACTGGAGGAAAAAGTAGTTATGATTCTTACCACAGGTCATATGCTGGGGATGGCAGTAACCATTCTCTTGATAATTGGAGTTGGATTTTATGCTGGTAGTAAAGTAAAATCCGCTGCGGATTTCTCAACTGGTGGTCGAAAGGCTGGTTGGCCGGTGGTAGCAGGTACGATCATGGGAACGGTAGTCAGTGGTGCATCAACCATCGGGACGGCACAATTGGCTTTTCAATTTGGTTTTTCCGCTTGGTGGTTTACGCTTGGCGCTGGTATTGCTTTTGCCATATTAGGCTTAGGCATTGTGCGCCGTTTTTACGAGAGTTCAGTTGAAACCATACCCCAATATTTGGTAAAAACATATGGTACTAGCATCGGTCCAATTACCAGTATCTTTGGGTCTGTAGGAATATTTCTCAATCTTATCGGTCAGGTTTTAGCCTTTACTGCGTTAGTAACTGCTATGTTTGGGATTGATGCGACAACAGCATCGGTCATTGGTGTACTTTTTGCCCTGTCATATGTATTATTTGGTGGTGTGTGGGGCGCTGGTCTAGTTGGGGTTGCGAAATTTATTTTATTATATATAACTATGATAGCATGTGGCATTACGGCTTATCTATCAATAGGTGGGGTTTCGGGTTTAATGGTCCACTTTCCAGCCTATCCTTGGTTCTCCCTATTTGGACGAGGCTTTGAAAAGGACTTTGCAGCAGGATTTTCCCTGTTGGTAGGAGTGTTATCTACCCAAACATATATTCAAGCCATTTCTTCAGGTAAGACTGTCGGTGAATCCCGAAAGGGTGCTTTAATATCGGCAGTGATGATTCCGCCCATAGGTCTCGGCGGCATTCTAGTTGGACTGTTTATGAAAGCTAATTTTCCTGCTACACCTTCTGGTGAGGTTTTTCCAGTTTTTATTATGCAATATCTACCGCCAGTTCTAGCGGGGGTTGCGTTAGCAACGCTACTAGTCACTGTAATTGGTGGTTGGGCTGGCTTGACACTTGGAATTTCAACCATGCTTACGAGAGATGTTTATCAGAAATTTATTCGCCCCAGAGCAGCAGGTAAGGAAGCATTACTCGCTCAGCGCATCGTAATTATCATAGTGATTGTGGCTAGTGCGATCATTGCCAATAGTAATTCTGGCTCTCTAATTCTGGGTTGGGCTTTTCTGTCAATGGGTCTGCGCGGTTGTACAGCTCTATGCCCTTTCCTAGGCGCCATGTTCTTCTCTCGTTTTGTGACGCCAACAGGTGGGGTAGTAGCAGCTTTGCTAGGGCCATTAACTAATTTTGTCTGGTTTTTAGCTGGTCCTAAGGGAATAGATCCACTTTATCCAGGTCTTGTGGTAAGCCTGGCCACGCTAATCATAGTGAGTTCGTTTACGAAGAAAAAAGTTAGCTCCCAAATAGGACAGTAGTAGTCTTAAAAGCTACTTTGTAAAAAAATATCTTGTATTGATTAGGAGGAGTGAACATTGAATAAGGTTATAGCGCTTCAAGAAGCGATGGCGATTGTCAAAGACGGGATGAGCATCATGGTCGGCGGCTTTTTAGGGGTGGGAACACCCGTGGAATTGATTGATGGCTTGGTAGACAAACAGGTTAAGGATTTAACCCTTATCTGCAACGACACAGCAATGACAGACCTGGGGGTCGGTAAATTAGTTGTCAACCGACAATTGAAAAAAGCGTTGGTATCCCATATCGGTACCAATTCGGAAACTGGTCGACAGATGATTGCCGGAGAACTAACAGTTGAACTCATCCCTCAGGGTACACTAGCTGAGAGGGTTCGAGCTGGTGGTGCAGGCATTGGTGGAGTGCTTACTCCTACAGGGGTTGGGACCATTGTGGAAGAAGGAAAACAAAAAATAACAATCAACGACAAAGAATATTTGCTGGAATTGCCATTGCGCGCTGATGTAGCTTTATTATATGCCTATAAAGCCGATAAAGCAGGTAACTTAGTTTTTCGGCGCAGTGCCCGAAATTTCAATCCGGTTATGGCCATGGCGGCAGATGTGGTTATTGTAGAAGCTCAGCATATCGTTGAAATAGGTGCAATCGACCCGGATGAGGTAATGGTGCCAGGTTGCGTAGTTAACTGGCTTGTTCAGGGTAAGGAGGTAATAGGAAATGGATAGCAAAGAAATAATCGCACGCCGGGTAGCTGCGGAACTTCAGGATGGGGAATTAGTTAATCTGGGGATTGGCTTGCCCACCCTCGTAACCAATTATCTTAGTGAAGATGTACAGATTATGCTTCAGTCTGAAAATGGGTATGTGGGCCTTGGACCTTTGTCTGAAGTCGATCCTGATCTGGTAAACGCCGGAGGCAAACCAGCCGGCATTATTCCTGGTGCAGCTATGTTTGACAGCTTTATGTCTTTTAACCTGATCCGTGGCGGCCATGTAGATGTAACTGTTCTCGGTGGATTGCAGGTAGACGCGGTCGGAAACCTGGCCAACTGGATGGTACCAGGCAAGATGGTGCCAGGTATGGGTGGGGCGATGGACTTGGTAGTAGGGGCGAAAAAAGTCATCGTGGCCATGGAGCACGCCGCCAAGGATGGTAGCCCAAAAATCCTTGAGTTTTGTACCTTGCCACTGACAGGCAAAGGCGTAGTAACGCTGATTGTCACTGAGCTTGGCGTAATTCGGGTTACACCTGAGGGTTTGGTGCTAGAGGAAACGGCTCCTGGCGTTTCTGCGAGTGACGTTCAAGCCAAGACTGGAGCAAATTTGAAATTGAGTGTAAACCTAGGACCAATGAAAGGCATTCCCATCTAATCGGATGGGGTATAGTGAGCGAATCGATTCCATGAAATAAAGACATGGTAAAGTAGGCTTGTAGAAATCTTTTACAGTCCTGTTACGCTGATGTGGCGTTAAAAATTTATTTCTAGTTAATTAAAATTACTGAATAATCATAATATTCGGATCAAATGAAGCCATTGCCGGAAGAAAGGTACGCTGAAATATTGTTAGTCTGAAGGGGTAGATGGTCTCATTGTCTCTTTTATTTTTAAAAATATGGGGGGAACAACTTTTATGACCACTTTAAATGTCAAAGATTTAATTGATAAAAGTCCCTTAGGAAAATCTCATCTTCAAGCTTTTCTTTGTTGTATCACATCACTTTCCTTTGATGGATATGATCTTGTAGTGTATGGATCAACGATTCCACTATTACTGGTTGCGTGGAACATGTCGCCGGCTCAGGCAGGTTTCATCGCTAGTTATGCATTTGCGGCAGGTGTATTTGGTGCCATCTTAGGTGGATTTCTAGGAGATAAATGGGGAAGGAAAAATACAATTATTTTTTCAGTGGTACTATTTTCAGTAGGAACTTTCGCGTGTGGTCTGGCAACTGGTGTGATTTGGTTTGCTATTGCTCGTACTGTCACTGGGTTAGGTCTTGGAATGACATCGCCTAATGAAATGGCGTTGGTTTCTGAATATTTTCCTGCCAGATATAGGCAAACTGCGGTTTCTTCAGTGGGGATTGGTATGCAGATTGGTGGGATCATGTCTGCCCTAACTGCTTTATGGCTACTACAGCCCTACGGATGGCAATCTGTTTATTTTTTCGGCGCTAGTATAATTTTCGCGGTACCCCTCTTTATGCGGTATATGCCAGAAGCACCATGGATGCTTGTCAACAAAAATAAAAACTCAACAATTAGAGCAATGCTGGCGAAATTAAGACCAGATATTCATGTGCCTGAGGATGCAATTTTTGAGTATCCACATGCAAAGGAAAAGTCAACTCTTGCGATGGTGTTTGCGGATAATCGGGCTTTTAGTACAATTATGTTTTGGTTAGTATATTTGATGAATATGTATATGATTTTCGGTACTAATACCTGGATACCAAAACTTATGATGGATACAGGTCATGAATTGGGAACGAGCTTATGGCTTTTCCTTTCCCTCTTTCTTGGAGCAGGTATCGGGAGCTTCATTTGCGGACGTTTGGCTGATCGTATTGGGACAAAACGAGTGTTAATAGTTCTCTATTGCGGTGCTTTTGTTTTCATATCCCTGTTGAGCGTACGAATGGATGCTTATCTTACTGCCTTAGTTATGGCGATGGTGGGGGCATGCACGCAGGGTGCACAGAATGTAACCCACAGCTTTGTAACTCAGTATTTCCCGCCGACAGTGAAGTCGACTATGTTGGGATGGGGCCTTGGTTTGGGACGATTTGGTGGTCTTCTTGGTCCGATAGTTGGAGGCGTGCTGTTGTCTATGAAAGCTACTCTATTCCAAAGCTTTCTAGCTCTTGCCATACCTGGCTTAATTGCTGCTCTTGCCATCTCATTAGTTCAGGAACGACATGGTTACACTGTTCGTTTGACTGCAGTGAATAAAGAGACTGGTGTGAGTTCTCAATAAATCTTTATAGTGTTGCACTATATGTTGAGAGGCTAAAAGCCGTCCAATGTTTATATACAATCTTGTAAAAAACCATAATGAATTTTTGCAAGATTCGCACATGTAGTGAAGGATATTTTGGTGGCATATAAAAGTATGATTACGTAAAAATGTTAAATGCTGACATAATGCCGCCTGGAAAATGGAAAGGAGGGATTATAATAGAGTCACCCATAAATAATCGAGGAAAAAGAAGACTTGGCTGGATATAATATTCTCGGTTGTTACAGTAAATTATGCTAAAAGTGCCGATTTTTAAGCAAAATTTTAAGGAGGACTTAATTGATGCGTACAGTTGCAGCTAATGAGATAATCGATCAGGGGAAATTTAACGGGTTTTATAAAAATGTTTTCTGGGTATGCATGCTGACGACGATTTTTGACGGATTTGATCTAAATGTATTCTCTCTCGTTATTCCGTCTCTTATGAAGGACTGGGGTTTGTCTCCGGCCCAAATTGGTCTGCTTGGTAGTTATGGGTTTATGGGAATGATTGCTGGATCTGCTGCATTTGGACCTATAGCCGAATGGATAGGTAAGAAAAAGGCCATGATAATCGCTACGGCTATTTATTGTATTTTCACCGCCGCTGTCGGTATGTCTAATAATTTTACTGAATTTGCCATCTACCGTACGATTGCAGGTTTAGGTTTGGCTGGCGCTTTTCCGTTGGCGCTTGCATACTCATCGGAGTATTCCCCTAAGGCGATACGAAGTCGTTTATGTGTCTGGGTTACTTCAGGGCAGCCTTCCGGGACTGTGATTGCCACGATTGTAGGTCTTGCTCTGATGAACACATATGGCTGGCGAATTATGTTCTTTGTAGCGGCTCTTCCAGTGTTTCTGATTTATTGGCAATACAAGTTGCCAGAATCCTTGGCTTATTATTTAAAGAGAGGTCAAAAGGATAAAGTTGCTGAAGTGTTAACCGCTGCCGATCCTAGTTTTGTTCCTACGCCTGAAGATGATTATAAATTAACAGGATTTAATGAAGGTAAGAGCGATGTTACAGCTCTGTTTAGGGATGGATTAGCTAAAAACACCATTTTGTTCTGGATAATTTTTATTTTCAATTATACTTTCACATTTGGTGTGCTTGTTTGGCTGCCAAAATTAATGACGTTACAGGGCTGGTCTTTGAATTTCAGTCTTTGGTTTACATTGACATGGAATGCAGGATTCGTGGTTGGTATTCCTTTGTTTGGTTGGGCCATGGATAAGTACGGTGGTAAGAGAACATTGGCAACCATCGCGGTCTGCCTGGCAGTGCTGACTAGCGTTTTAGGTCAGCTGTCTGATGCTGTTGTGCTTTCAGTGGTGTTATTTTTTACAGGTGCATGTCAACATAGCTTAATGGGCGTAACAGGCTCGTATATAGCACAAAATTATCCTACAACCTGCCGTGCCACTGGGACGACGTGGGCGTATGGTGCAGCACGTTTCGGCGGTATTATCGGTCCAATAGTTGGTGGTGCCATGTTAACATACCATATTCCTGTAGGAATGAATTTTATTATTTTTGCTTGTGTTCCGTTATTTAGCGCCGTAATTGTTTATTTTACGGATGACCGCTCTAGAATGAGTGTACCAAGTGAACGGACTATTGCCCATTAGAAAACTACATCACTTTTAGTAGTGTTAATAAGGTTACAATCCGAAGTGCTTGAGAAATTGCTGAATTATGTTGTATATTTAGCACAAGTTGATGTGTAGTGTTGAACCGAAATATTGTTGTTATCGACAATATTTCAGTTCATTTACTAGTGTGAAAATTTGGCAGGAGGTTTACTATGGGCAAGTTGGAAGAGGTCATTGAGAACGCAAAGTTCGTACGAGATGGAAGCATGATTGATTGCAATGTATTTGTATGTAATGCGGAGGGGAGGATTGTTCAGTTTTTGCCTGCTCGCACCTTTGAATCTCATTTTGAAATCGGCAAGATACCTTCTGCAGCTGGATTTACAAAGCGGTGTTTAACTACAAAAAAACGTGTAGATGATATTGTTCCTGAGCATGTGCACGGCGTGAGATTGAGATCGATTATCAATCCTATATTCGATGAAAATGGCCAACTTGTTGGTGCAATTGGCACTGGGAGCAGCCTGGAAATCAACGATGCTATCTACGCGAGTTCTCAAGCTATGGTATCAACGTCAGAGGAAATGACTGCCACTGCGGAGGAATCAGCGGCAACGGCCGCAAAACTGGCGGAAGACCTAGAAAAAGTGAAAGAAAGCAGTGAAAATGTTCTTATCCAAATTGGAAAGACTGATGATATTTTGAAATTTGTTAGTGATGTTGCAGCAAACTCCAATTTGCTTGGTCTTAATGCGGCTATTGAGGCTGCGAGGGCTGGTGAACACGGTAGGGGGTTTGCCGTTGTGGCGGATGAAATTCGTAAAATGGCTGTGAATAGTGTTCAGTCAGTGAAAGACATAAAAACCATTTTGGGAAATATCCGCAACGCAACCCAATCTGTGGTTGCAACAATCGTCTCCTGCAGTGAACTAGCTGAAAATCAGGCTTCAGTGACTGAACAAATTGGCATAGCCATGGAAGAATTAGCTTCTGTTGCTGCTGAAATGGAAAAAGTTTCTAGGTGATAAAGAGTTCTTTATTGGTTATTATGGTGCCGATATCCCAATTAGACAGACGTTCTGCAATGATACCTTAAAGCAATATAAATATTTCTAGAATTAGAGAGATTAAAGGACTTTTATTGATATAGGTAGAATGTGCATTTTAAATAGGCTGTTGGAGGATTGCAAATGAGGAAGACACAGGTTTTTTCCGGACATGCTCAAATCCCTACGGGGTTAGATTTATATGAGAACTATAAATATTTAACAATTTTGGTGGAAGTTGACGGGGAGACTGGAGAGATTGTTAATTGTTCAGTGCCTATTTATTGTAAATTACACAATGATTTCCTTGCTGACATTTTTATAGGGAAATCTCTGTCCAGTGATATAAATTTGATTATTAAGGAAATTGGAGAAAGATGTCACACAGTATCTAATCGAGCACTTATCACTGCAATACAGATGTTACATAATCGCTATACAATGATTGTGAATAATTCTTCATTACCCCCCAAAAGATTGGTCTAGATTCAACTTATTATTATATTAAAAGGGAGACTACTTTTAATATAATAATATCCATTCGAGTAGCTTGGAGTACGATATCGAAATGAACTTTCGCATAAATAGTAATCAAGCCTAGCTCACTTGAACGCATCGAAATTTTCGTTGTGTTTATAAGAGTTAGGTTTTTTTATTTATCCATAACCTCGCGGCATTCCAGAGGTGAAAACAGAAAAAACTAATATAAACAACTAAAATTTAGCGGCAAAGACCCAGGAGGAAAATTCTTGGATGGGAAGGGCAATAAGTATGGCTGAATTATATGATGGAATAGGACGTCAATGAATATTATTGTTATTTTGTAATTATGAGGTGGAAGGATTATGATCGCAGGTGATTTGTATTATCTAATGTTGTTTTTATTTAGTACAGGGATGGTTTCAGTTTTTTTTACCAGAAGCAATGCTAATCTGACAAATTGTATTGCACATAGTATTGCGCTTATGGGCTCTATCGTGGCGATATTATGTGCAATAGCTATTTTTGTGCAAGGTAAGGTGGATGTCGTCCTGCTGGTAATGCTACCATTTGGTCCTATAGGATCAAGTATTGATAATTTATCTGCCTATTTTTTACTGATTCTGGGGGTAGTAGGTGTCGCAACCAGCATCTATGCTTATGGCTATAGCCGGGAATATTATACTTGTCGCTTGCCTTTAATGGCCGGTTTATATAATGCCTTTTTACTGTCGATGGTGCTGGTATTTACAGTGGGTCATGTGGTAGCCTTTATTATTGCATGGGAAGTCATGAGTGTAGTATCTTTTTTCCTGGTCAATCACGAATACGAGAAGAAAGGAAATACTCGGTCTGCCTATATTTATATTGTAATGACACATCTCGGGACGGTTTTTATTATCACCGCATTTTTATTATTGGCCGTCGGGGCTGGCAGTATGGATTTTAGCCAGTTAAAAGGCAGTTTAGTCAGTGAAAATTTGCGTAACGTTATTTTTGTATGCGTGCTAATCGGTTTTGGCACTAAAGCTGGCATGGTTCCTGTACATATCTGGTTACCACGGGCTCATCCTGCTGCTCCTAGTCATGTTTCCGCACTCATGTCTGGCGTCATGCTTAAAACAGCTATTTATGGTATGTGTCGATTTTTTCTGGAGTTTTTGGGTGCAGGACCGGTGTGGTGGGGAACCTTGATTTTAGTAATAGGGATTATTACTGCTGTGATTGGGGTGTTATATGCTTTTATTGAACATGATATTAAACGATTACTCGCCTACAGCAGTGTGGAAAATATCGGTATTATATTATTAGGTATTGGTGCTGGCATGGTGTTTATGAGTAAACAGCAGCCAATCTGGGCCGGCGTGGCTTTTAGTGCCGCACTGTATCATGTTTTTAATCATGCCTTATTTAAGTCATTATCATTTATGGGTGCTGGGGCAGTACTGCAGGCGACTCATACGAAGGATATTGAAAAACTGGGCGGATTGATTAAAAAAATGCCTTATACGGCAGTGTTTTGCCTAGTGAGTTCATTGGCTATTGCGGCGTTGCCACCGTTAAATGGATTTATCAGTGAGTGGTTAACCTTTCAGGTATTGTTATTTTTACCCCACGCTTTAGCGGGCATTACCGGCAAGGTTTTCAGTGCAGTACTCATCGCATTACTCGGGCTGGTAGGGGCACTGGCAGCAGCTTGTTTTGTTACGGCTTTTGGTATTACTTTTCTGGCGAAGCCTCGCAGCAAACATGCAAAAGAAGCAATTGAGGCAGCACCGACCATGTTAGTTGCCATGGGGATGTTAGCAGTGCTGTGCATCGTTCTAGGTTTATGGCCGCGGGGCATGCTCGCCATATTGAGTCAAACGTTAAAGAGCTATCCTGGAATTGATATCCAAGGTTTAGTGATGCATGACTGGTATGTACTATCCTCACCCCCAGGTCCGAGTGACGGAGGAATTTCAACGGTTGCGATCATACTCCTCCTGCTGAGTGGCTGCGCTTTGGCCATGCTACTACATTCCATCTTTGGCAAGGGAAAAGTTGAGGCTGGTGAAACATGGACCTGTGGTATTGTGCCAAATTACCATATGGAGTATACTGCCACTGGTTTTTCAAAATCCATACGGATGGTGTTTAAAAGTATTGTTCATTCCCATGATGAAACCTTAGTAAATGCCAGTGACAATCAATATCATGGGCGAAAGTTATTCTACCAGGTGCGCATCCGCTATTTATTCGATTCGACTCTCTATCGTCCTATCAATAACGCAATCATAAGAACAGCCCACTTTATGAAAAGTATTCAGACAGGTAGTGTGCAACTGTATGTTGGATATATTATGGCAGTCACAGTGGTAATTTTGATTTGGAGTACAGGGTGGTGAACAGGTGATGAATATAGTGCTGATTGCGATTCAGGTCTTAGGAGTGATACTGCTAGCACCATTGGTGTCAGGAGTTATTAAAACAACGAAAGCAAGACTGCAAAACCGGCGAGGACCAAGTCTTTTTCAGGTTTACTTTGATTTAATAAAGCTATTGCAGAAAGATAGTGTGGTGTCACCTACAGTATCGTGGATATTTAAGATAGCGCCGTATATTTACTTTGCGGGCGCTGCTGCTGCCGCCGCCCTGGTGCCCGTTGTTGCGACGAACAGTTCCAGCGTCTTTGATTTTTTTACATTAATATATTTATTGGCACTTGGACGGTTTTTTTTGGTACTAGCCTCATTAGATGCTGGTAGTGCTTTTGGTGGTATGGGGGGGGCACGGGAAATATTTATTGCGATATTGGTTGAGCCAGCCTTATTACTGTCGATGCTGACTGTGGCCTTTAAAGCCCAAACAACAAATTTAGGACTCATGGCCAGTATCGTGGAAAGTAGTCCTTTATCCCTGGCTTATGTGTTTGCAGCCATCGCTTTTTTTATTGTATTAATTGCCGAGACTGGGCGCATTCCGGTGGATAATCCTGATACTCATTTAGAGCTAACGATGATTCATGAAGGTATGGTGCTGGAGTATTCCGGGCGAAATTTGGCTCTGATTTTTTGGGCGACCGCAGTCAAACAACTGATTATGATGTTGTTATTTATCCTGCTTTTTTTACCTGGTAATGTGTTTGGTAGTACTTTTTTTGTCGGGATCGTATTAAAAGTAATATTGGTAGCTGTGGTTATTGGGATTGCTGAGACCAGTACGAATAAATTACGACTCTTTAAAGTACCCAGTTTTCTAGCGGTATCCTGTTTATTGTCCTTGCTGGCCCTTGTTGCCCAGTAAGGAAATAGTCGTGGTGAGGAGAGTAATGTATGAACATACTAACCATTTTATTGTTATTTACAACTTTATTGTTGACGAGGGCTTCTGAGCTTAAAACTGCTGTGCGGATTATCGCCATCCAGTCCTTGATGCTGGCTCTGGCATGTACCGCAGTGGGGATGGAGACAGGGGAAGTACAAATCTATGTGGCAGCTATCTTAACGGTCATCATCAAAGCAGGTTTTTTGCCCTATGTCTTGATGAATATTGTTAATACATTACAGCATGAACGTGAAGATCATCCTATTTTAGATATCAGTTATTCATCATTACTTGCTTGTATTGCCATCGTTCTTTCATATGGTCTTATAGATCAGGCGTTACCTGGTGCTGGTAGTCGTGATGCTTTAGCCACTGCTGTTGCTATGACTCTCATTGGATTATTGCTCATTATAACGAGAAGACAAGCTGTCATGCAAATCATGGGAATGATTACTATGGAAAATGGTATCTATTTAGTGGGGCTGTCGGTGACAAAAGGTTTTCCTATCATTATTGAATTGGGAGTGTTCTTTGATGTATTGGTGGCGGTAATGGTGCTGGGTATTTTAACATCCAGGCTTAAATTAGCAGGGTTATCAACAGATACCAGTATACTAAAAAAACTAAAGGGATGATATTGTGGGGGAGTTATTGCTGTTTGCCCTGTTTATGCCCATTGCCACTGGTTTGGCATCCATGTTTCAAACAACAACAGTTGCTATAAAAATTGTTAATATAACGGGCAGTATGTTGATCAGCTCGGCGTTAACAACCATTGTATATAAAATTACAGTGGACGGGGCTTTTAGTTATCAAATGCTGTATGTGGATGGTTTGAGTGCTGTGTTACTCAGTATCTTGGCCGTATTAACATTTACATCAATGCTATTTTCTCTTTCGTATATGGAGAAAGATTTAGCCCATGGGCATATAACATTTACAATGCTCAGAAGGTATTATGGACTATTTAATGTATTAATTTTTACTATGATTAGTGTGCTAATTGTAGGGAATTTAGGCCTAATGTGGGTGGCTGTGGAAGCTACAACCCTGGCCTCGGCTTTTTTAGTGGCTTTTTATTTTAATCATTCCGCTCTCGAGGCGGCCTGGAAATATATAATGGTGTGTACAGTAGGAATATGTTTGGCACTCTTGGGTACCACTCTTTTGTATTATGCTCAGGTTAGTGTGATTGGCTCAGATTTTCAAGCATTAAATTTTCTGGAACTAAAAAAGATTAGTAGGTCCCTTGATCCCACAATTGTAAAACTAGCTTTTGTATTTATTTTGGTCGGTTATGGCACAAAAGTAGGTCTCGCGCCCATGCATACCTGGTTACCGGATGCTCATAGTCAGGCCCCGGCACCAATTAGCGCATTACTATCTGGCGTGGTACTAAGTTGTGCAGCCTACGCTATGCTGCGTAATTTAATTATCGTACAAGCCGTTGTTAATCCTGAGTTTTTGCAATACCTATTAATTGGTTTTGGTGTGTTTTCGATTGCCATTGCCATTCCTTTTATTTTAGTGCAGCATGATCTTAAACGGTTGTTGGCTTATTCTAGTGTAGAACATATGGGTATTATTATCTTAGGTTTTGGCATTGGAACCCCCTTGTCCATTTATGGTGCTTTGCTACATATGATGAATCATGCCATTGTCAAATCGACCTTATTTTATATGGCAGGTGTAATAACCCAAGAGTATCAGACTAAAAATATTGCTCGTATTCGCGGGTTAGTGAGTACAATGCCCTTGGTGGGCACCATGTTTATTATTGCTATCTTGGCCATTACGGGCACACCACCTTTTGGTATTTTTATCAGTAAATTTATCATTATCGGGGCAACCTTTGCTAGCGGACGGGTACTATTAGGCGCAGGCTTATTGTTGTTATTGGGCGCTATTTTTGCTGGCATGATGTATTATTGCCTAGCAATGGCCTTTGGCCCTAAGCCCAAATATCGAGCTTCGTCTGTATCCGTTGCCAAACCGGCTCTTATGGCTATGGTTATATCAGTGGGACTTATTATTGTGACAGGATTATATGTACCAACTTGGTTAAACAACATGTTATCCATGGCGGCAACGATTGTAATGGGAGGTTGAGGAGATGGAATACAAAGAAATTACTGCCCACGATTTAACTAGCCAAGCTGAAACAATATGTAGTGACGGAAATTACAACCTGACAGCCATGTTTGCCAATGATGAACGTAGTATTAATGGTTGTTATGCTATCTATTGTATTTTTGCTGGGGAGGGTATCTTTAAGGGGCTTAAAGCAATGCTCAGTGCCGAAAAAAGTTTGGAATTCCCTTCATTGACACCCAAATTCCCATCAGCAGCCTGGTATGAGCGGGAGATTCATGATTTATTTGGTCTTGTGCCGATTGGACATCCTGATTTGCGCCGTCTGGTATTACATGAAAATTGGCCATTAGGATTATATCCACTGCGTAAGGATTTTGCCATGGATAAACATGTACCAGAGGCGAATACCCCATACCCTATGGTTAGTGTCCATGGAGAAGGCATCTTTGAAGTGCCTGTTGGACCTATTCATGCCGGTATTATTGAGCCAGGGCATTTTAGGTTTAGCCAGTCTGGCGAACAGATTATTAATTTGGATGCCAAACTATTTTTTACCCATAGAGGTATTGAGAAGGGGGTAGAAGGACTGTCTCTTGAATTGGCCGCTTATCGTGGGGAGCGTATTTGCGGTGCCTGCAGTGTATCTCATGCCATATCCTATGCTCAGGCTATTGAGACAATGGCTCACATCCACATTCCCCAGCGCGCTGAATATATCAGAATACTGGTCGCTGAACTGGAACGCTTATATAATCATGTGGGCGATATTGGCAATTTGTGTGCAGGTGTAGGTTTTGCCGTAGGGACGAGTCATGGTTCCCGGCTAAAAGAATTATTAATGCGCTTGAATGAAAGTGTAACTGGTAATCGTTTTTTGCGGGGGATGGTCATTCCTGGTGGCGTAAGCCATGATATAACACCAGAAATTTCCCAGGAAATACAGCAAGTCCTGGGGACGTTAGCTCGTGAGTTTGTCGACATGATGGGTTTGTTACATCATAACAGTGCTTTTGTAGATCGGGTTCATCATACAGGCATACTAACTCGCCAGGCAGCCCTTGATTTGGGAGTAGTGGGTGTGGCGGCCAGGGCCTCAGGGATAGATATAGATCTAAGGCGCGATTATACTTATTCTATTTATGAAAGTTTACAGTTTACAGTGCCGGTACAGACAAGTGGTGATGTAGATGCACGGCTCTGGATTCGTGCTGCTGAAGTAGAACAATCATTACAAATAATCAGGAAAATTATTGAAGATATGCCTGGTAGTCAAGGCATACTAACGGTTCCTATTCCAAAGATAAAACCGTACAGTAGTGGGCTGGGGTGGAGTGAGTCAGCCCGTGGGGGCAATCTGCATTGGCTGATGATAGGTGAAAATAATAAGATCTATCGCTATGCTGTTAGGTCGGCATCCTACGCCAACTGGCCTGCTGTCACTGTCGCTTCCCCTGGCAATATTATTCCGGATTTTCCATTGATTAATAAGAGTTTTGAATTATGTTATGCATGTCTTGATCGCTAAGGGGGTTAGTAGATAATGATAAATATGTTGAAAAAAATTATTTATACTGGTATCGTGACTGAGAAATATGATGCTGGTCATGTTGCCACCCGTTTTCGTGGAGCAGTGGTAGTTGAGAATAAAGGCTGCAGTGCTTGCCAGGTGTGCGCTAATGTTTGTCCGACGCAAGTCATTGTATTTACAGGGGAAGAAATGAGTATTAACCATAACGCCTGTATTTTTTGTGGACGGTGTGTGGAGCATTGTGAAACTAAGCAGATAGCGCATTCTAATCATTATAAGCTCGCCACATTGTCTGATCGCTTAGGTGATCTTACAGGAAAGCTATTGATGACAAAAATCAGGGCGACACTTGGCCGCTCTTTGCATATTAGACATGTGGATGTTGGTTCATGCAATGCCTGTGATTTCGAAATGAACGCCTTAAATAATCCGATTTATGATTTGCAACAGTATGGTATTGATTTTGTTCCCGCGCCTCGGCATGCTGATATGCTGATGGTTACAGGGGTGGTTACTCGGAATTTGACTCAGGCTTTACTGATGACATATGAGGCAGTGCCTAATCCTAAAATTGTCATGGCAGTTGGTGCATGCGCCGCTAGTGGTCAGGTTTTTGGTAGCAGCTATGCGATTAGGGGGGCCGTCGATGAGTTAGTACCAGTCGATATTTATGTGCCAGGTTGTCCGCCTAGTCCACAGGCCTTGCTGTATGGATTATTATTAGTAATGGACAAACTTTGAAGAACGATTTGTTCTGCTTCCTCTTTACCACTAGGGCCCCTATGTTTCAGTCATCTAAATCCCAATAAGCTCTCGAATGGCACTTATATAATTTTTAATACATTGGTTTTATGGAGATTTTTTTAAAGGGATTTTATCATAACGGATAGAATATAAATGATATAGATAAGGGAAGAGGTTGTTGGGGGGAATATAAGTGAAAGCAACGCAGCTTTTTTCCGGTCATGCTCAACTCCCTACAGGATTGGATTTATACGAAAACCATAAATATTTAATCATTCTAGTGGAAGTTGATAGTGAGAACGGGGAAATTATTAATTGTATGGTGCCTATCTATTGCAAATTACATAATGATTTAATTGCAGATATTTTAATAGGCAAATCTCTATATAATGATATTAATCGAGTATTTAAAGAAATTGAAGAAAGGTGTCACATAATATCTAAGCGGACGCTTATTACTGCGATGCAGATGTTACATAATCGTTATACAATGCTGAAGAAAAAATCTTCACTAAACAAATAATTAGATTTAATTAGATTCCAATTATTCGTATAATAAAAATTTAAAAATAGGATATTTATTCGAGTAGCTTGAATTATGGTATCGGAATGAACTTTCGATATAGAGTAAGCAAGTCTAACTCCATTAATGCAAGTCGTTGTATTTTTGAGAGCTGGACTTTTTTGTTTATCAGAGAGTCTAAGCTATTAACAATTCAGGGGATATAAGTAACAAATACTTTGATAGGGGTATTAATTTTATTATTGCAGAATTCGAAACAAAGATACTACACTGAGGGAGGTCATTAATTGGAATCAAATATTTTAAAATTGAATGGAAGCAATAGCCAGATCGCCAGTATGCTTTTAGATACTACTGAATTTGAGGTTCCGATACGTTGGACGGAAATTATCAAATGCAAAAAAGAATTTTTGCTATATAATAAGGACCCTAGACGATCGTCCTATATGAGCACCAAGGTGGCAGAATCCTGGATAAAGTCTCGAAGTAATGGCATTGATCCTAATACTATAAGAATTGGCAAAAGCCTAAGTGCTACGGAGACAGATTTGATTATGGAAAGCAATAGACTTCTAATCGATATTGCCATTCCTTTAATAGACGTTTTCAAACCTTTATTACACATATCGGGATTTATGTTGAGCCTGCACGACAAAGATGGAACATTGCTATATATGGGAGGCTCTTCGGATGAAATTTCTTTATTTCAATCAATTAATGCGAAAATAGGATGTGTATGGAATGAAGATACAGTTGGAACAACGGCTCATAGCTTGAGTATGGCTCATAAGTGCCCGATACAATTGATAGGGCCTGAAAACTACTGTTATACGTTGCAGAATAACATTAGCTCTGCGGCACCAATATTAGATGAGCAAGGGAATGTGATAAGTACTCTTGTATTGGTTCAGGGGTTGGGAACTATTTCCGGAGAAAGAAATATTCAGAATATGCTGTCTCATACACTGGGATGGATAACATCAATGTGTGCTGCCGTCACAGCACAATTAGAAATAAGACAGCAGAACATAAGGTTAAGTACGATCAATAGCATTCTTAATACTACGATATCATCTATTAGCGAAGGGCTTTACACTGTTGATCACATGAATAGAATTACTCATATGAATAAAAAATGCGCTCGAATGTTAAATATTGGAGAACAACAGGTAGAAGGTCAAACAATCCTAGAAATACTAGGAGAACAACCTTTTGCTTTTGAAACACTGATTAAGAATAAGGCCAAACAAGAGGTTGAAGTTGTTATTCGCAATAAATCATTTTGGGCATGTATCACCCCTGTATTGAGTGATGTTCATGCCAAGATAAATGGAGCAGTTATTCAATTGCAGGACATCGATAAAGTAAACGCCCTAGTGAATCGTAGATCTGGCGCAAGCGCAAAATATACTTTCGAATCAATAATGGGCGATTCCGCCTCCATGATAAAAACTAAAGAGCAGGCGCGTAAGTTTGCACATGCTGATGATAATATTATACTAATTGGCGAAAGCGGAACGGGCAAAGAATTATTTGCTCAGTCTATCCACAATGAATATCGTTCCCAAGGACCATTTATTGCAATCAATTGTGCTGCTGTTCCGAGAAATTTGATCGAAAGCGAATTATTTGGCTATGCAGGAGGCGCGTTTACAGGTGCTAGTCGGGAGGGAAGACCGGGTAAGATTGAAATGGCTCACGGTGGTACACTATTTTTAGATGAAATTGGCGACATGCCTTTTGAAATTCAGTCAGTATTATTAAGGGTTCTTGATGATAAAAGAGTTATGCGTGTTGGAGGAAGAGAATATAAAAATGTTAATTTTAGGGTTATTGCGGCGACTCACAAGAATCTATATAAAATGATTGAAGAAAATCAATTTCGACAGGATCTATATTTTCGTTTATGTGTATTAAAGGTGAATATTCCGCCACTTCGAAGTAGGGGTTCAGATATTGTAAAAATTTCTGAACATCTAATGAGTAACTATTGTCAGCGAATGGGACGGGGAAAAATGGAGATAAGCAGAGAGGTTAAAAAGAGAATGATTGAATATGATTGGCCAGGCAATGTGCGACAATTGGAAAGTGCAATCATTCATGCCGTCAATGTAGCTTGTGATGATGATGATTTTATTCAGCTGGAGCATTTGCCTGAGGAAATTACTGGATACAGTAATTATATGCTATCAAAGGCTAATGGTGGTGAAGTAGCGCCTATTACTAATATCAGTCATATAATGTCGCCGAAAGAAGCCGAAAAAGTAGTAATACAAAACGTTCTTAATCGGACCGGAAAGAATATTGACATGTCGGCGAAAATTTTAAACATGGGCAAATCTACGTTATATCGCAAAATGAAAAAATACAGTCTTTAAGCTAAAGGAAGGTAGAGAGAAAAATTCTCTCTAATTATTGAGAATTTTCTCAATAATGAGAAAATTAAATTTAACAAATGGTTTCCCTAATGAGTGTGTTTTTTGTTTGGGAACGCATAAGAAGTCACTAATATAAGGGCAATAGAGAATACCATGCTTTACGCTACTGCATTTTTTCAAATTGGCATAATATTTGCATATAATATATTTATACGATAGGATCAAATACCACATGATTTGAGAGGAGTTTAATCGATTAAATTGAATTGATTAAATAAAGGACTTAAAAATGAATGATAAAGCACCGCGTAAAACAGACAATGAAAAATTGATTGTAAGAGGGCTGGGCTTTTGTTCCACAACCGCTGACAGTAATAGCGTTCAGGTTGAAGCAAGCAACGACAAAATAATTAGGATCAGGCCTCTGCATTATGACTGGGAATATAAAGATTTAAAACCCTGGAAAATGGAAGCCAGGGGTAAAATGTTTGAGCCTTCCATGAAATCTCTTATCCCGCCGTTCAGCCTTGGTTATAAAAACAGGGTCTATTCTCCGAATAGAGTGCTTTATCCTTTAAAGAGGGTGGATTGGAATCCTGACGGTGAGAGGAATACCCAGACGAGAGGCTTAAGTAAGTATGAGCGTATATCCTGGGAAGAGGCACTTGATATTATTGTAAAAGAAATTAACAGAATAAAAAATCAATATGGCATGGAAGCCGTGCTTTCCCAATCCGATGGACATGGAGAGACAAAATGTGTTCATGCCGCTCACGGTGCTAATCGTAGGCTTTTGAGCCTTTTAGGTGGATATACGCTTCAGACAAGAAATACTGACAGTTGGGAAGGGTGGTACTGGGGTGCCAAGCATGTTTGGGGATGCGAGACGAACGGATTTATGGATCCTGTAACCAATGTCATGTGGGATGTCGCAAATAACTCCGATGCAGTTTTCTTCTGGGGATGTGATCCTGAAACCACCCCATGGGCCTTTGATGGTCAGCTCGCCAGTCGCTTATGCTTCTGGTTTAGTGAACTTGGCATCAAATCAGTTTATGTCTGCCCTGACCTGAATTATGGAGCGGCAATTCATGCGGATAAATGGATACCTGTTCTGCCGAATACGGATGCTGCTCTTTATCTTGCCATAGCTTATGTATGGATAACGGAAGGTATTTATGATAAAGAATATTTGAAGACACATTCGGTGGGTTTTGAAAAATTTAGTGAGTATGTTTTGGGAGAAGAAGACGGTATTGCCAAAACCACAAAATGGGCTGCAGAGAAGACCGGTATTCCGTCATACACAATTAAGGCTTTAGCAAGATACTGGGGAAAGAAAAAAGTGAGTATTGCCATAGGCAACGGCGGTCCAGGTATACGCGGGCCTTATTCCACGGAACCAGCCAGGCTTCAGGCTTTACTTCTTTCGATGCAGGGTTTAGGTAAGCCTGGGGTGCATCAGTTCAAGATGCTTGAATGGGGATTGTATAATCAAAAGACAAAAATCCCCCTGCCATGGCCCAAATATATTCCGGACATAACGCCTGCCATGCGCGGATGGCGCTATACGGATACACCGCGTCAGTTTATCCCGAAGGATTTGATACATGACGCGATACTCAAGCCACCGCTAACCTGGTACGGTACGACACTGTCTCGCGATTCCGTCGACCAGCAGTTTATAAAGTATCAGTATCCCCTTAAGGACGCACCCGAGATACACATGATCTGGACAGACAGCCCTTCATGGATGACATGCTGGAATGATACCAATGATTTTGTGCGCGCTCTCCAAAGCCCCAAAATTGAATTTGTACTCGCCCAACATCCATGGTTCGAAAATGACTGTCAACTTGCCGATCTTGTTTTACCTTCTTTGACAGTTATGGAATGCGATGATTTCGGAGTGGAAGCCATGAGCGGTCAGTTCTGTGTAGTTTTTCCAGAACCGAGGGCAATTGAACCCCTTGGTGAGTCAAAAAGCGATTATGAGATTGTGTGTATGATTGCGGAAAAACTTGGGCTTCTTGAGGAATATACCGAGGGGAAATCGGTGGAAGAATGGATAAAAACGGCTTATGAAAAAAGCGGTGTAGCTGATGATATAAGCTGGGAAAAACTCAATGAAAAAGGATACTATGTGGTTCCAAACGATGAAAAATGGAAGGACAACAAACCCGGTTTGTCGACCTTTTACGAGGATCCAGAGAATAATCCCCTCAGCACGCCCAGCGGCAAGATTGAATTTTATTCTGAAAGACTAGCAAAGCACTTTCCAGATGATATGGAAAGAGCACCTGTGCCTCGTTGGGTACCACGTGGTGAATCTCATGAAGAATCTCTGGAATCAGACAGGGCCAAGAAATATCCATTGATCGTAGTATCCAATCATCCAAGGTGGAGGACGCATTCACAGCATGATGATATGACATGGCTACGCGAGATTCATACATGTAAGATCAAAGGTCCAGATGGATATTTATATGAACCAGCGTGGATCAATCCTGTAGATGCATCAGCCAGGAATTTAAAAGATGGTGATGTCATCAAGATATTCAATGACAGGGGTGCCCTGCTCGCAGGTTTATGGGTTACAGAAAGAGTAAGGTCGGGCATAGTTTATATAGATCATGGAGCCAGATGGGATCCTCTTATTCCGGGCGAACTAGACAGGGGCGGAGCAATAAATACCATAACCCCTCACAAGCTGACATCAAAAAATGCATCTGGCATGGTATCAAGCGGTTTTCTGGTGGAGATAGTAGGCGTAGATATGGGTGAGCTGAAGAAGCAGCATCCTGAGGCATTTGCTGCGGAGTACGATCTGGGTGCCGGGCTCAAGGTAGAACGCGTTATGGAAAAGGAAAAATAAAATGGCAAAAATTTTAATAATAGATATCACAAAATGCAATGGTTGTCATAATTGTCAGATATCATGCAAAGATGAGCACGTAGGAAATGACTGGTCTCCGATAGCCAGTCCGCAACCGTTAAGTGGGCAGTTTTGGACAAAGGTCACGGATAAAGTTAGGGGATCAGTTCCTAAAGTAAAGGTCGCGTATCTGCATTCTATATGCCAGCATTGCGATGATGCTCCTTGTATAAAAGCTTGTCCAAATAAAGCTATATACAAACGCTCTGACGGAATCGTAATCATTGATCCCGGGAAATGCAAAGGGTGTAAAATTTGCATAAGAGAATGTCCGTTTGAGGATGTTATTTACTTTAATGATGAGTTGAATATTGCTCAGAAATGCACATTCTGTGCACATCTTATCGATAAGGGCTGGAAAGATACCAGGTGCAGCGATGTTTGTCCTACAGGTGCTTTAACCTTTGGAGAAGAGGATGAGCTTGGCCATTTGATTGCCAAAGCTGAAGTTCTAAAGCCTAAATTAGGCGTGAAACCCAGGGTATATTATATAGGACTTCCAAAACGATTTATTGGCGGAACAATCTATGATCCTGAAGCTGATGAGGTAATAATAGGTGCGGATATTGATATTATTAAATCTTCAAACGGGGAAAGTAAATCGTTTAAAACCGATGAATTCGGCGATTTTTGGGTGGATAATTTACTGCCAGAGAAATATACGGTAGTAATTAAAAATCAAGGCTACCTTACAAAAGAATTGGAAGCGGATATTACCGCACTTGATATTAACCTTGGTGATATCCCGCTCTATAGGGAGAATAAATGAGGATAATTGTTAATATTCCTTCTGAGAGAATGTTCTGCGCCACAAAATGGAGAGCGAGGGCTATTGAAGTAAACGAAAAAAGCGAGGCAGTACTTAAGGAGGTACTACAGGCAGTTTTTTTATCTGACGGAGTCAGCTTGTATAATCTGCTCGTAACAGAAAATCAGATAATGAATGATTGGATATTATACGTGAACGGGGTTCGCCTCCCTGGGAATTCCGGAACAGAAATAAGGGTAAAAGATAATTCACAGATTCATATTATGGATAATCCTCAGTTGGTCGCTGGTAAATCCAGCAGTCTTGGATAAAAGCTAGTAATACACCTTGCCGGGAACAAATTAAATACTGTAAAGATACATCCGAGTGGTTTGGATTATGATATCGAAATGAACTTTCGAATAATTAGTAATTATGCCTAGCTCGTTTGAACGCTTCGGAAAATTCGTTGTGTTTATACGTGTTAGGCTTTTTTGGTTACTTTCTTTCTGGGTTAATGCGTTGATTTATTTACTGTCAAACCGAAAGCTGATACTTTAGTTGATTTTCATCTTATTAATAAATGGAGTAAATTCATAAGTGAGGGCATTATTATGATTATTAACAGCCGTTGGAGATTTGTCATAATTGGTTTTGCCATGATGCTAGTAATCGGATTACTGGATGCTTGGTCCATCTTTGTTCTACCTTTGGAACTGGAATTTGGTTGGGGTAGGGATCAGACGGCTTTAGCCTATAGTCTAGCGATGATCTTCCTTGCATTAGGTATATTAATTGGAGGTCCGTTGGTGGATTCCAAAGGGCCTCGAGTAGTATCCCTAATAGCGGGTAGTTTACTTTGCACAGGTTTCATTTTATCATCTTATATCAATAGTCTTATGCAGTTGTATATAACCTATAGCTTGCTTTGTGGCACGGCGATAGGGATACTATACAATTGTATAATAGCGACTGTGGTCCGGTGGTTTCCTGATAAGCGTGGATTGGTAACCGGTATGTTAATGGTCGGATCAGGTGCAGGAAGTATGATGTTGGGGGTAGGGGTCACCCCACTTTTTCAAATTTTCGGTTGGAGAACGGTTTTCCAAATTTTAGGAATTGTTAGTTTGGTCGTTATTGTACTGCCGGGGCAACTACTGCGAAATCCACCGGTATCTTGGCAAGGGGCTGAAAAAAAGGCCTCTTTTAAGGTTGGCGTGGATTACAATTGGCGTGAAGTATTACATATGCCCTCATTCTGGTTAATCTGGTTGTGGCACGTGGGTGTTATTTCCGGCGGTCAGGCATCGCTAGGACACATTGTCCCCTTTGCTGTAGAAAAAGGGGTCAGTTTTAGTATGGCGGCAATAACCATGGGGATTTTGGCAGTTTTTAATGCCATTGGCAGAGTACTATTTGGATTTTTATCCGACAAATACGGAAGAAAGATTGTCATGTGTCTGGCGTCATTTATGATGGCAGCAGCAATGAGTTGTCTTGCAACCCTAATACCGCTCTGGGGCTTAAGTGGACTAATGATTGCTACTATATTAACGGGAATTGCATATGGGGGTGCTATACCACAAGTGTCTGGCATAGTCGCTTCATTTTACGGGCAGAAGCATTTTGGGGCTAACTTTGGACTTCTTTCCACAGGAATTGCAGTAGCTTCTGTTATTGGCCCATACTTAACTGGTTATACAAAGGCTGTAACGGGTAGTTATGAACTAAGTTTTTACTTTCTTAGTATAACCGCTTTATTTAGCGGTGTAATAGCTCTATATATTAAAAATCCAGCAGAAAAGGTCTCAATAGATTCCGACGAGGTAATTACCCCATTACTTAAAGGTGGATGATGACAAATCCATGAATATATTGTTAGTTTATTTTTCATCAGATGTTATAACAATTTTAACGACTCACATGACTATAATTCGTTATAAGTAAGGTAATTTATAGAAAAGTATGATATTGTTAGAATGAAAAGAGTATTTAAATTATTGGATATATGCAGAAAATGTGAATATAGATGGGAAGGTGAAGGACGGTGGTATGTCTCGCATTGGCGGTTAAACCGTTTTCAGTGATTGTACTGGCGGGTGGGCAAAGCAAACGTATGGGAAGGGATAAAGCGGCTCTATCCTGGGAACAGGGTGATATATTGAGCAGTTTAGTGACGCGTTTATTGCCCTTGTCAGATGATGTAGTAGTGGTCAGTAACACAGTAAGAAAAATTCCAGAGCCAGCAAGGCAAGTCACTGATATTATTCCTGGGAAGGGGCCTTTAAGTGGCATTCATGCTGGGCTTTTGTATGCCCGCCATGAGTTGGCATTTGTTACAGCTTGTGATGTACCGTTTTTAGTGCCGGAGCTGGTTCCTTCGATTGTCCAGGCTGTGGGACTAGCAGATGGTAGCGTGGCAGTTTATAAAGACAAAATTGAACCCCTCTTTGCCTGTTACCGCAAGAGTTGCGGGCCAGTGATTGAACAGCTGCTGTCAGCACAGAAATATCGAGTAACAGATTTACTAGCCCTAATTAGGTGGGTGCCTGTACAACAGTTGGATCAACTGAATGATTATTGTTTTATGAATGTGAATACTAGTAGTGATTATGAAAAAGCCAGAGAATTCTTGGCGAAAGGCAAATAATATGACACCTATGTTAATGTTGATTTGATTGTGACGGAGGGCTTTAAAGGAGAGCAGAAGCCACAAATTGAGTTTAATCGGCCACCAGCAGAGTGTCTTGGCCAGAAACACAATCTGGCTGAGGACGTTGTTTATGAGGACATACCCAATTTTGGCCTTGAGGATGCTCGGGGAGTGGCTGATTTGTTGGAGAATTTGATAAACAGTGAGGGAGGGCGGTAAGGATGGCATTATTACTGGAAGATGCTCTAGGGATGTTGCTGGCAAGAACCCAACTACAAGGCCAGAAACGTATTCCTTTGGCAGAATGTTATCAACGGATTTTGGCAGAAGATATTGCAACAGAGATGGATTTTCCACCCTTTGATCGTTCGCCACTAGATGGTTATGCAGTACGGATGGTGGATGTGCAACATGCTTCTTTCGCTCAGCCAGTAGTACTCAAACAGGTGGATAATGTGCCGGCCGGCAGCGTGCCTAGTAAAAAAATACAGGCAGGCCAGGCAACACGGATTATGACAGGTGCCCAAATTCCAGAGGGGGCAGATGCCGTCATACGCCTGGAAGATATAGAAGTCAATCAAGATAGGGTGAGGATTTTTGCTCCTGTGGAGAGTACTAATATCTGTAAACAAGGTGAGGAACTCCGTAAAGGCGAGATTGTGTTAAGACAAGGCACTGTGCTGGGGGATGGGGCTTTGGGACTGTTGGCCATGTTAGGCCGGGACCAACCTCTTGTTTATAATCAACCCCAAGTTGCTATTTTAGCTACAGGTACTGAACTGATTGGTGTGGAACAGCCACTATCACCAGGGAAAATTCGTAATTCTAATAATTATATGTTGATGGCAAAAGTCAGGGAAGCAGGTTGCCAGCCCATTCTCTTAGGGCAGGTGTGTGACGATTTAGAACTTATTGAACAGAAACTCACAGGCCATAAAAATATTGGAATGTATATTACAACAGGCGGGGCATCTGTTGGTGACTATGATTTAATGCAAAAACTTTTTGCTAAATTAAACATCCCTATGTTGTTTTCCCGTCTAGCAATGAAACCAGGTATGCCAGTGATGGCTGGCTACTGGTGTGATACTTTGCTGGTAGCTCTGTCAGGCAATCCGGCATCGGCGAATGTTTCCTTTGAAGTATTGCTAAGACCCGTACTCAAAAAGATGTCAGGTGCTACTGTGGTTGAACGACCTACAAGCCACGGAATACTGAAAAAAGCCTTTACTAAGTCCAGTCCGTCTAGGCGTTTTGTCTGGGCGCGCTGTGAATTTGAGGATGGAATTTTATATGCTGAACCTATGGGGTTTCAGGGGAATGGTATGTTATCAGGTTTGTTACTTGCTAATGCCTTGCTTGATATTCCAGCAAACAGTGATGATTTGCAGATCGGAGCAGAGGTAGCAGTAAGATTATTGATTGATTGAGAAGGGAGATTTATCATGCAAGTCATTGATGTGAGTCAAGCTCTGGGTATGGTGCTAGGCCAGGATCTTACCCGTATTGTAACCGGGGAATTTAATGGGGTGGCTTTTAAAAAAGGTCATATTATTAAAGCCGAAGATATTCCCATGTTACGTAGCATGGGTAAAAATAATATATATGTGATGGAAATTGAGCCTGGCTATCTTCATGAAAATGATGGTGCTGAGCAATTAGTACGTCTCGTCGCAGATGATAAGCTTATCCATATGGAAGTTGCTGAGGGGAAGGTTAATGTGAAGGCCCACTGTCACGGTCTGCTCAAAATAGATAGTGCCAGACTTTTGCAGATTAATATGCTAAATGGCTTAGCCCTGTCAACCCTTCATAATGATAGTCCAGTTGAGCCTGGTGAACTTGTGGCCAGTGCTAAAATAATACCTCTTGTATTGCCTGCAGTCACAATCCATCAGGCTAAAGAAATATGCGCTGACAAGCCATTGATTCGTGTTATTCCTTTCGTAGTTAAAAAAGCAGGGTTAATTATTACTGGTAACGAAGTATATCACGGTATTATTGAGGATAAATTTGAAGCTGTTATTAAAAATAAGTTTGCATCACTGGGCAGTCAAGTTGTGCAAACAGTATTTTTACCAGATGATGCTGACCTTATTGCAGAAAATGTAAAAAGGTTAGCGGCTGAACATGATATCGTATTTGTGACGGGTGGTATGTCGGTTGATCCTGATGATGTTACAAACGTTGGCATCGAAAAAACGGGGGCAGCGGTTGCAGTATATGGGACACCTGTATTGCCTGGTGCTATGTTTATGGTGGCGTATTTGGGAGATGTAACCATACTGGGCATTCCAGCTTGTGGCATGTTTAGCAAAATAACCGTGCTTGATATAATTTTGCCTAAAGTTCTGGTTGGCGAGAAAATTACTCGCCAGTATATCGCTTCATTAGGGCATGGGGGCTTATGTCGCCACTGTGCAGAAGGTTGCCACTATCCTCATTGTTCTTTTGGCAAATAAAAAGGAGGTTCTTATGGCAGAAATTACTCATTTTTGATATGTGTAAAGCCATTGATCGCTCCATGGTTATTTCAAATATATACCTGATGGGTAAAGAAGGCGGCAAGAGCGGTCTCTTTGAAAGGGAGGATAATCCATGTCTGGAAAAATAGTGGCAGTATGTACGAGCAAGACGAAGGGTGTGCGAAAGGAAAGTATTAGTGAAGCTAAGTTGATCCCAGGCTGGGGTATGGAAGGTGATGCCCATGCTGGCAAATGGCATCGACAGATTAGTTTGCTGAGCATAACGAGCATTGAAAAAATGCGCGAAATGGCTAAGAAAAAAAATATTGATTTAGCGCCAGGGGATTTTGCTGAAAATCTTACAGTTGATGGTTTAGAAGTGTTTACATTACCTATTGGTACATATTTAACAGCCGGGGAAACTTTGTTAGAAGTAACCCAAATTGGCAAAAGTTGCCACCATGGTTGTGAAATTTTCAAACAGGTAGGTCATTGTGTGATGCCAAAAGAAGGTATATTCACCCGGGTACTGGTTGGTGGTAGCGTAAAGGCAGAAGATAGTATAAAGCGTTGGCAGGGCATACCTGTCGGTATTATCACTGCTAGCGATAAAGGCTCTAGAGGTGAGCGAGAAGATAAAAGTGCTGACGAAATAAAAAATCTTGTCACGGATATACAGGGCAGGGTGATTGACTATCGGATACTGCCCGATGATAAAGAAACCTTATCTCAGGCCATGATTGAGATGATTGATGAACGTGGTGTTGGGCTATTGCTAACAACTGGCGGAACAGGATTTTCCCAAAGAGATGTAACCCCTGAGGCGACCCTAAGTGTGATTGAAAGAGCTGTTCCTGGGCTGCCTGAAGCCATGCGGCGGGAAAGCTTTGCCATATCTCCTCGCGCCATGCTCAGTCGAGCCGTGGCAGGCATTCGCGGGAAATGTCTGATTGTGAATTTGCCAGGTAGCCCTAAAGCAGTCAGAGAGTGTTTGCAAATCATTCTACCCCTCCTGCCTCATGCCTTAGATATTTTACGTGGCACAGACGGTGAGTGTGGACAACCAGCTAAACAGTAAATAAAAATAAGCCATCAATGCAAAAGTGTATTGATGGCTTATTTTTAATATGGGTTTGGGGGTTATACATAAGTTCTTCTGGTTGTACGATTACGTACAATATTGTACGGTTTTGTTAAACTAATAAGCTCATAGTGGTGAAGATAAAGAATTTACTGCAGATATATGGGAGGAGAGGTATTGGCATAGTTATTGCATGGTTATTATGTAGAATGATATGGGTTTTTAAAGCAGTATTCAAAAAATAGTAAAACATCAATACAATAAAATATCCAATTTTGGGTTTGGTGATGTGTTATAATTGTTTAAGAAAAACATAAACCTTGATTTATGTAATAAAAAGGATTACTTTCGTGAATGTTTTCTGAAATAAAACGATACTTGGCATGGTTCTTGCTTCTATAATAATACACATACTAATAGTGTGGAGTAGTTATACTTATAATAGAGAAATAAGGAACTGAAACTGTAGTTATCTTATGTTTGTTGATGGCATTTTTAAGAAACTAGGAGAGGAAGTGATATATAATCGTAAGATGTTTAAGTATTGGCTCGAAATCGTTGTCGTAGATTGCCATCCTTTAGGATGTAATTATTTTTAGCATGATTATTTTAAGAGAATGTGATCATTAGAAGGAGAAAAGATATGTTTAAAAACGCGTTTGGGGTCTTACAACAAATAGGTAAAGCATTAATGCTTCCAGTTGCGTTACTGCCAGCAGCAGGACTTTTATTAGGATTTGGTAGCGCATTTCAAAATCCTGCTCTGCTGAATATTTTCCCGAGTCTAGCCAATATTCATGGTTTGGCCCAAGTTATGGAACAGGCTGGTAATGTTATCTTTGGTAATCTGGCACTACTCTTTACAGTGGGTGTGGCAGTAGGTCTGACTGGCGGTGAAGGTGTTGCTGGGCTTGCAGCGATTGTAGGTTTCTTGATTATGAATGTAACCATTGGTCTGGTAGCAGGTATTACTCCTGACATGGCAGCAGCAAAAAATCCTGCCTATGCCATGGTGCTGGGAATTCCCACCTTGCAAACAGGTGTATTTGGCGGTATTATTGTAGGTATTTTGTCCTCGTTAATGTATAAAAAATATCATGACATTAACCTACCACCATATCTAGGTTTTTTTGCTGGCAAACGATTTGTGCCCATTGTGACTGCAGTAGCAGCACTCATCTTAGGAGGCGTAATGGTTTTTGCTTGGCCTCCCATACAAAAAGGTCTTGCCTATTTCTCCAGCAATATGATTGACACGAACAGAACACTAGCAGCTTTTGTTTTCGGTGTTATTGAACGGTCATTAATTCCCTTTGGGCTGCATCATATTTTCTATAATCCTTTCTGGTATCAATTTGGTGAGTATGTCAATAAAGCCGGACAATTAGTCAATGGCGATCAAGCTATATTTTTTGCTCAGCTGAAAGATGGTGTTCCTTTCACAGCGGGTACCTTCATGACAGGCAAATTTCCCTTTATGATGTTTGGATTGCCAGCTGCGGCCCTTGCTATTTATCATGAAGCAAGACCTGCAAAAAAAGCTCTTGTTGGTGGTATTATGGCTTCGGCGGCACTGACATCATTTTTGACAGGTATTACTGAACCCATTGAGTTTACCTTCTTGTTTGTTGCTCCCATACTATTTGGTATTCATTGTCTTTTTGCTGGTTTATCATTTATGACCATGCATATTTTAAATGTAAAAATTGGTATGACTTTCTCCGGGGGTTTAATTGATTATCTATTATTCGGTGTCCTCCCTAACCGCACTGACTGGTGGCTGGTCATTCCTGTAGGTTTGGTCTTTGCCCTTATTTACTATTTCGGTTTCCGCTTTGCCATTCGTACTTGGGATCTAAAGACTCCAGGCCGAGAAGTGGAAGAAGAGGGTGGCAGTTCTGTAAGTAGTGCTACAGGTTATAGTTTGGCTACTGGAGTATTAGATGCCTTGGGTGGCAAAGAGAATATCGGAAATTTAGATGCTTGTATCACCCGTTTACGTGTGAGTGTGAAGAAAATTGACAGTGTAGATAAAAATAAATTGAAAAAATTAGGTGCCGCTGGCGTAATGACAGTGGGCGATAATTTGCAGATTATTTTTGGGCCAAAATCTGATCAGTTAAAAAGTCAGATCAAAGATATCATGGATGGGAAAGTTGCAGCAACATATGACACTGCTGAAGTTATTGAAGTTATATTGCCAGTGAGTGAAACACTGGGTCTATTTGTTGCACCACTGGATGGAAAAATATTAGATATCAGTAAAGTGCCTGACAAAGTATTTTCACAAAAAATAATGGGTGATGGCTTTGCCATTGAGCCTCTCAATGGTCACGTGATATCACCTGTTGACGGAACAGTGACTAGCTTACTTGATAGCAAGCATGCGGTGGGTATTACGGCAGACAATGGTTTAGAGATTATTGTTCATTTTGGAATGGATACGGTGAACTTACAAGGCGAAGGTTTTACGGCTTTGATAAAGCAAGGTGATAAAATTAAAGCTGGACAGGCTATGTTAACAGTGGATTTTGCGAATGTAAAAGCAAAAGTGCCATCTGTCATCACACCCATTGTGTTTACAAATCTTCCCGCAGGTAAAACGGTTCAAATTCAGGATGGACAAACTGTAAAACGTGGCGAAACTGGTTTTATTACAATAAAATAATCGGAATGTAAAGTAAAAGTTAATTTAAAAAAAATATTGAAAATGTTGACTCATAATTGTTGTTTGAAAAGATTAACAAATCAATTCAAATAACAATTGTGAGTTTTTCTTTAAAAAAAGAGACATCATACAGGAGTTTTTGTCGAATCAAGAGAATAACATTCATATATACAATAAAGTCGATGTTCTGTAAAAAAATATTGGTGGGGTGGTGATACATTGAAGGCCATTAAAAGTATTAAGACAATATTTGCAGTGACAATGGTGGCCATGATCATCATCGTATTTAGTCTACAGACTGGATTTAATCATTATCAGTTTAGTAAAGTGTTAGAAGAAAAGGTCGTGGAGTTGTTAAAGACTCAGGCACGCAATGAGGCCATTCGATTAAATGGTGATTTCATCGCTAGCAGTAAAATAGTCGAGTCATTAGCGGAGACGATGGAAGCACTTAGTGGTTATGATACGGAGACTATTTTAGGAATTATGAAACTAGTCATGTCGAAGGAACCATTAATTTTAGGGGGCGGTTTTTGGTTAGAGCCTTTTGTACATAGTGATCAAGAAAAATATTACGCCCCCCATGTATTTTCCAGTGGACTTGGCGACGAGTTTCATTTGACATGGGAATATAGCAATGCAAAATATGATTATTTCAAGTATGATTGGTATAAAAAAGGTTTGCAGCCTGGAGTGCGAGTGACTTGGAGTGAACCTTATATCGATGAAATTTCCGGGGTGGCGATTATTACAGCATCAAGTCCCATCACACAGGGCGGAAGAGTAATCGGGGTAACGACCATTGATATTGGTATGGAGAAGCTTAGCCAGCACATTAACTCTATGGCTGTAGGGAAGAGTGGTTATGGGTTTGTTGTAAGTAGTAACGGAAATCAACTAGCAAGTTTGACTGCTGAGCAACATCCCCACATTGAAAATACAGTGGCTAATATCAGCCGGTTGAAGGATATTGCAGGGGCAGTATTAAAGGAAGATCAAACTGGGATTATGGAAACAGTGTTAAATGACCAGGATGTTGTGGTTGTTTTTACACCGATTGGGGAAACTGGACTACGCCTGGTTATGGTTATGCCCGTAACGGAAGCTTTTGCAGCAGTGCGTTGGATTCTCACAATGAATGTCATAGTATTGTTGGTCTCCATTTTATTACTGACGGCGATGATTTTTCGCTTATTTGAATATAAAGTTGCCCTGCCCCTGCAAAGATTGACTAAGTATGCTAGGCGAATTGGTAGTGGTGATTTCGAGCATGTTATTCATGTGACATCAGAGGATGAGATTGGCCAGCTTTGTACTACATTTAATGCCATGTCAGAAACAATTAGAAAAAATATTAAAGAAATTAATGAAACTAACCAAGCTTTGCGTCAGGCTCATGATCAGCTTGAAGATAAAGTAGAACTTAGGACTCAAGATTTATTATTGATCAATCAGGAATTACAATCCGTGAACCTGGAATCAAAGCAAAATTTTCAGAAATTGCAGCAGGCGCAAACTCATTTGGTAGAATCAGAGAAAATGGCGTCATTGGGTAATTTGGTTGCTGGTGTTTCCCATGAAATTAACACTCCCATTGGTGTGGGTGTAACAGCAGTATCCCATTTACAAGTTATAACAAAGGAATTTAATGAATTATATAAGCAGGGAGGTTTAAGTCGGCAAAACTTGACAGATTATTTGGCAGAATCGGATGAAGCGGCAGCTATTATTTTTTCTAATTTAGAACGAGCATCTCAATTAATCCGGAGCTTCAAACAGGTTTCGGTGGATCAGTCTAATGAAGCCAAACGAGTCTTTAATGTGAAAAAATATCTTGGTGAAATATTGTTGACCTTACACCCCAATTTAAAGAAGGCACATCATACAATTACCGTTCATTGTGATGAGAATCTGGAAATAGATAGCTTTCCTGGAGCCTTTGCTCAGATTATAACCAACTTCATTATGAATTCACTGATTCATGCTTATGATCTTGATGAAGCAGGACAAATTGTTATTGCAATAACGGCAGAGAATAAAGGGCGGGTGCGCCTCACCTATTCGGATGATGGTAAAGGCATGGAAAAATCAGTAATGGACAAAATATTTGACCCCTTTTTTACAACAAAACGAGGTTTGGGTGGAACTGGACTAGGATTATCTATTCTGTATAATATTGTAAAACAACAGTTTGGTGGAACCATTGAATGTTTCAGTGAACAAGGGAAAGGGACAAAGTTTATCATTGATTTTCCATTAGTGAACAAGAAACACAAATCCAGAAATACTCAATAATTACCAATAAATAGGAACAAGTCAACAAACCTTGCTTTTCATTTGAATGCAAGGTCTGTTGACTTGTTGCTGAGAATAATTGTGCTTTTTATACAGATAATAATAGGTAGCGCAACATTTAGCGAATTTATTTTGACGAAACTTGCTAAGAGTCGTACAATTAGAAGTGGAAAAGTATTTTAGAAAAATATAAGTATAAACTTATTTAATCTTTAGGAGGCCAATGTGGTATATAATCCTGCTAACCCGATGATTGTTCAAGGAGATTTTTCTGTATTGCTTGAAGCATATCATGCTGATTTTCAAAAAGTACGTAGTGGGCTGGCCCTTTTTGCCGATTTAGAAAAAAGCCCTGAGCATATTCATACATATCGTATTACCCCACTTTCCTTATGGAATGCTGCGGCAACCGGGCAGACCCCCGCCCAAGTGCTGGAGTTTCTGCTACAGTATGTTAAATTTCCTATTCCGAATAATGTATGCCGGGATATTCAAGGTTACATGGGACGTTATGGATTGGTCAAGTTAATGGCCAATCCACCGATGATTAGTATTGATGGAGAGAAGATGGCCGCTGTACCTGGCGATTTTCTGTATCTTTATTCAGAGGATATTCCAACCATTATGGCTATTGCTGGACATAAAGAAACCAAAGGAATTTTCCACCATAAACTAGATGACCATACCTTGATTCTGCCCTCTGGTAAACGAGGAATAGTAAAACAACTGTTGGTTAAGATTGGCTATCCTGTTGAGGATTTGGCGGGTTATATTGATGGTGAACAGCTGGATATTTTCCTCCGGCAGGTTGATGTAGCTGGCAATGAATTTGCCCTCCGAGCTTATCAACAACAGGCGGTTGATGTTTTTTATGACAGTGGCCGGGAAACTGGGGGCTCTGGAGTATTGGTCTTGCCTTGCGGTGCGGGCAAGACCGTCATTGGTATTGGTGCTATGGCGCAAATCGGTATGAATACTCTGATCCTCACGACTTCCACCAGTGCAGTACATCAATGGATGAGGGAAATCGTCGAAAAGACCACTCTTTCATCGGAAGAGGTGGGGGAGTATTCTGGTGGCAAAAAAAATATCTGTCCAGTCACTGTCACTACCTATCAAATGGTGACATATCGTCCTCACAAAAACGGCCCTTTTCCCCACTTTGAAATTTTTAATGCCCGTGCGTGGGGCTTAATTATATATGATGAAGTACATACGTTGCCTGCACCTGTATTTCAGGTGACAGCAGAATTACAAGCTAGGCGTCGGCTAGGGCTGACGGCTACATTAGTGCGGGAAGATGGTAGGGAAGCTGATGTATTTACGTTGATTGGGCCCAAAAAATTGGATGTTCCATGGAGTGAAATGGAACGTGATGGTTGGATTGCGACAGCGATTTGTACTGAAGTGCGTGTTCCTATGGACTTTTCCTTGCGCATGGAATGTGCCCAAGTACCGGAAAGAATGGCATATCGTTTTGAGGCGGAAAATGCGGATAAGCTGAAAGCCATACGTTATTTACTTAGCAAACATGCCGATGAAGGTATACTGATTATCGGTCAATATATAAAACAACTCGAGGCTATTGCAGATTATTTTGAGTTTCCCCTCATTACTGGTAAAACACCAACAGAAAAACGTGATAAATTATATGACGCATTTCGCTGCGGTGATATTCCTGTACTCGTCGTCTCAAAAGTAGCTAATTTTGCCATTGATTTGCCTGATGCATCAGTGGGCATACAGGTTTCCGGGGCTTTTGGTTCAAGACAGGAAGAAGCCCAGCGCCTAGGACGGATACTAAGGCCTAAAAAAGATGGCAGAAATGCATATTTTTACAGTGTAGTATCCAAAGATTCTAGGGAACAGGAGTTTGCCCATCATCGGCAATTATTTCTGACTGAACAGGGATATCAATATCAAATATTAGATTTTGAAGAAGCGTTGCTAGGGGAAGGACTTGAGTGTTGTGTTAAATAAGAAATTACCACTAGAGCTAAACAAAACATATACGTTAGAAAATATACATATGCTTAGCAAAACGGCATTAAATAGAATGTGCTGGCGCTTTGATGTTAGCGGTTGGGTAGGTAATGTTCCTGATTTGCTACGGGAAGCAATTTCTAATATTCCACATTTTATTGGACTCTATCAGTCATTAGGTAGAGAAAGGCAACTTATTTTAGCTTTTTTATGTGAATATGCAGGTCGACCTGTGGCTGTAAAAGATGTAAGTAAACATTTTTCTGATGAAATATCAATAGAAACAGTCCGTAGTACAATCAATGACTTAGTGCAGGAAGGTTGGATTCTCGAAGGAGACAATCCACATAACCTGTTGGCCATACTTGATTTTAAGGCTATACTAAAGGCAGTGCCCGCATTTACTAGTTTCTTAAAAGCTGAGTTGCCGCGGGAATACCAGGCTACAGCTGCGGAGGGGCAATTTTTTGCAGACTTGGTAGAAATGGCGGCCTTTTTATATGTAGAGAAACCTAAGCTGACGGCGAAAGGTTTCATGTCAAAAACCATCTTACGTCGTTTGGTATCACGGCTTAGTCCAGCGGCGACTGAAGAATGGGAAGAGGCTGCGAATGAAAATTTTTATACGGCTAAGATGTTTATGCTACTACGTGGACTCCAGGCCATGAATGCACTAGAGACGGCTATCGATCAGATCGATAACCGTTATTATGATTTTGATGCAGAAAAATGGGATGATTTTATTTTTTCTCCATCCACTCACCGTTTGTTGGCAGCAGTCAGCTGGGAATTTTTCAGAATGAACGCGCTAAAAAAAGGCTGTTTGCCCTTTGTGGCTAGTTTGTTAAAATATGCGGCTCAACTAGAGGGACGTTGGCAGACAAGTGCATACTTGATGATGAGCAGTATTGTACCTGATTCCACCGTGATTTTTGTACACCGAGATCCATTTCGCAGTGAAGAATGGCTGGAATCAGTTGTACTAGAGCCACTGCTATACCTGGGAATATTTGAGAAAACCATGGAGAAGTTAGACACTCCATGGCTTAATGAAACTCAGGCGTTCAGAACTTTCTGGCGGTTAGCGCCCTTAGGAGTGGCATTGGCGGAATGGATGATCAAGGGTGGAAATGTTACGATGGGTCAGATTAGTAAGGTAGATATATTTAGCAAGAGCGTAAGCTCGGAGTTTGCTGCATTATTTGATACGTGGCAAAAAATATTGCCGGCTGAACTGGAGGGGCAACTTATTATTCAGCCCGATCTTTCTTTTTTTGTGCCGCGTTATGCGCCTCCATATTTAATATGGATATTGTCTGTATTTGGGATTACTCAAATTCAAGATTATGTATATCAAGGAAGTTTTAGTCGAGATAGTATATTGCGCGCTCTTAAAGGCGGGGTTGCCGTTGGTGAGTTATTTGAGGTTATTGAAGATCACTGCAAAGTGGCGCCCGCAGAAAATGTGATACGTGCTTTAGAACATTGGTGTGCCGCTTATGATCGGACTATTTTTGCGAAAACTGTGGTGCTGGCTTGTGATACTCCTGAAATGGCAACCGAGATCGCTGCTCAAGGTAAACTTGCCAGCTTGGTTATTGGTCAAATCGGACCGCAAACCCTGCTCATCAAATCGGAAGGGGAAGGTATTATCCGTAAATGGTTGGAAAAGAAAAATTGGGTGCCAAGGCCCGGTCTAGTAACTGGGGAAGGTTTGTATAATTGGTTAAATAAAAAAGGATAGTAGGTGAATGAAAAAATGGCGAAGATTCCTAAAAACTTAAGTGATAAGTCTATGTTGGGTAAATATACAGAACAAATTACCTTTGAGAATGATATTTTTACAGAAGAAAAAGTAGTAACTAGACCAGCAAAAATTGAAAAAAAAGAAAATGTAGCTTATGTTAGTGAATTTTTTACACCCCAGCTCCAGGAAAAGGTGGGTAAAGCTTTGCTAGAGCTAAAAGTGGAATTATATAAACAAGGTATTGTGGAATTTGACATCAAAGTAACTAGGCAAGATAAGCAAGTTGTGCTGACAGCGGCTCCTAGCAAGGTCCAACCGAAAAATGAAAAATAATGCACTATTATATCTCAAAAGCTGGTTCCACCAATACGTACAAGGATTTTATTCAGAAGATGAACAGCTACAGTTTCATGTGCGTCTCAAAGAAGAACATACACTACGTGTATTGCAACATGCCAGTGCTATTGCCAAATGGCTTACTCTTTCACCACTCGAGCTAGAACTGGCTGAGATTGCTGCATTATTACATGATATTGGACGATTTAGCCAGTATCAAACCTATCGCACGTTTAATGATGCTCTGTCTGTCAATCATGCCCAGCTTGGGCTAGCAATTTTGGAGCAGTCAGATATATTGGCGACAGCAGGATTATCAGTAGCACAGCAAAATATTGTAAAAAAGGCGGTATTTTATCACAACAAACGTTGTTTACCGATTGATGTAGAGGAAAGCTGGATTGTATTCGCCAAGATTACACGGGATGCTGATAAATTGGATATTTATTCAATGTTAGTCAGCGATGATAAAGATAATAAGATACCCCAGTTGTCAGAACTGAAACAGGATCGGCATTATTCCCAGAATATTATTGAAGAACTTTTGCAAGGCCGATTAGTGGAGCCTAAAGATATTAAGACAGGGTCGGATTTAATGCTCTTTCGTTTATCTTGGATATATGATATTAATTTTACCTATTCATTATCCTATATCGAGGAACAGCAATATGTGGAGAAGTTAATTGCCATGTTGCCGGCGACAGATGACATATTGTGCGTACATCAATATATAAGGGGCTATATTGAGGAAAATATGGATAGAGCATTAGACTGTTTGATTCGTTGTGCCACGATTCATGATATTGAGCAAATTGCTGAAATTTATAATCAAGGCATACAAGATAGGGTTGCTACTTTGGAGACCAATACCAAAAGTATCGAAGAGATGCAAGTTTGGTTTGATATCAGAAGTGAAAGACATAAAGTAATTGTTATTGAGAGTGAAAAGGGTTATATAAAAGGTTGGGCATCTCTCAATGTCTTTAATGCCCGAGAGTGTTATCGGGGAGTGGCTGATCTATCCATTTATATTCGTCGCGCAGAAAGAGGCAAAGGATTGGGTAAAAAATTACTGGTAGCCCTCATTGAGAGAGCAATACAAGCTGGTTTTCATAAATTGGTACTCACCACGTTTGCTATTAATGTTCCAGGACAAAGTTTATATGTAAGTGTAGGATTTACGAAGGTAGGAACATATATGAAACAGGGTATGTTAGACGGTAAATGGATCGACACAACGATTATGGAGAAGTTACTGATAGAGTAAAAAAAACACATAGTGACATAACGTCGCTGTGTGTTTTTTAACTCTATCAGAAAGCGTAAGCTTATGAAACCGCTTCTTTTTTAGCTAATGGACATTGTTTAAAAATAGCTTTTTCGCAATTGCCACAGACTTCTTTGTTACTCTGTTCGATGGCGTAAGCGATAGCGTTACTTGTGTGAGGGAAGAAATTAGTTTCACCAATTTTTTGATAGAGACCAGTCGTCTTTAATTTCTTTTCTGGTTGTCCACTTAAACCACACATTAATACGATGATACCCCTTTTTTGGATATTTTCGACGGTGGTACGTAAGTGGTTTTCGCCTGTAATATCGATCAACGGAACTTTGCTCATACGCAAAATAATAATTTTAGGATCACAGTGAATTGTATTCATAATGGTTTCAGAAAACACCTGAGCCGCTCCGAAAAATAAAGGCCCTTCAATACTGAAGATACTAATCTGTGGGCAGTCATGTGTCTCAAGGGATTCCTGCTCTGAAATTTCTACAAGGTTATTTTCTTCATCGGGTATCACTTGTGCGACGACCATAATTGTGCTCATGCGTTTGACGAAAAGCATCATAGCCAATAAGATGCCAACTTCTACAGCAAGGGTTAGATTGGCGAGTACGGTCAGGAAAAAGGTGATGAGTAATACTACAGCGCTAAATGAACGCACTTTTATGATACCAATAAATGCGTTATGTTCACTCATATTATAAGCAACAATCATTAAGACGGGTGCCATGCTAGCGAGTGGAATAAGACCGGCATAGGGGGCGAGAACTAACATTGTGATTAGAACAAAAAGCGCGGAAATTACGACTGAAAAACGTGTGACAGCTCCGGATTTGATGTTAGTCGCTGTGCGAGCAATGGCACCTGTGGCTGGAATGCCACCAAACAATGGAGTAATCATGTTGGCGATCCCCTGACCCATTAATTCTCGATTGCTGTTATGGCGAGTACCAGTCATGCCATCGGCGACGACAGCGGACATTAAGGATTCAATAGCACCTAAGATGGCAATGGTCAGTGCCGGTTGGAGAAGTTGTTCTAACTTATCAAGGGTAACAGTGGGAATTTTGATGTGGGGAAGATTACCGGGGATGCCACCGAAGGTTGAGGTTATTGTACTTATTTCAGTGGGAAAGAATAGAGATGCTGCCAAGGTCGAAATGATAAGTCCGGCCAGGGAACCAGGCATTTTAGGCAAAAAACGTGGCGTAATAAGAATGATAGAGAAACAAATGACCGCCGTTAATGTACTGTAAGGGTTTATGGTACCAAGATGGATAATAATATCTTGCATATTGGCTAAAAAACTTTCGTGACGTTCAAGACCTGTGAGCCCGAGGAAATTTGCAATTTGGCCAGTAAAGATATTGACGGCAATACCTGCTGTGAAACCTATTGTTACAGAGCGTGGTATAAATTTGATCAGTGAACCCATATCTAAAAGTCCCATGATAATCAGAATAATTCCAGATAAAAATCCGGCAATCAGCAGACTTTCGTATCCATACATTAATACAATAGACAGCAATATAGGAATGAAGGCACCAGTAGGACCAGAAACTTGATATTTACTACCACCAAATAATGCCACTAAACAAGCGGCGATAATCGTCGTATAAATACCGTATTCAGGTTTTACCCCAGAGGCAATTGCAAAAGCCATCGCCAACGGTAATGAAATAACACCTACCGTAAGACCAGATAATAAATCTTTTTTGAAAAATCGAGTAAAATATCGCTTAAGTGATATTCTAATAGCGCGTGGCATCGAAAAACTCCTTTCAGTTTAGGCAAAAATTGATACGTTTATCATTATACACCTATATAAGAATGATGTACAATATTATTATATTGAATTATAGTAATATATATAGTATTATATCTATATATATTACTATATATAGATAATAATACGAGATACCTATTTTAAATAGTGTTAATAACGCAGGCTGGTATTAGAAGGAGAAAAATTTATGAGTAGAGAGGTTCAACAGTTTAAAGCTGATTTCTTTAAGGCTTTATCTCATCCCTTGCGAGTTAATATTTTGGAGATTTTATGTGATGGGGATAAAAATGTCAATGAATTGCAAGCGTTATGCGGGGTAGAAGGAGCCGTCGTTTCTCAGCAATTAGCCATTCTCAGGAGTAAAAATATCGTAACGACACGTAAAGATGGCACCCGCGTCCTATATTCACTGCAAGACCCAATGATTAAACAACTACTCTCCATAGCCCATCAAATCTTCAACAATCATCTTGTTGATACGATGAGTCTGTTAGACCGTTTACATAAAGAATCATTATTGTAGAGAAAAACTCAGTTGCTTAATGAATTCACTAAGGGGTGAGTTCTTTTTTTACTCTATCAGAAAGTGCAAGTTTTACGAACCGCAGAGGCACAGAGGACGCGGAGGGTTTATAATAATAATCTTTTCTCTGCGCCTCTGCGGTTTAATAAGACGTGCTGGTGTTTTTCTTACTGATCAGTTTGCATCAGATCACTAGGTATGAAGGATAATTTCTGCACGTGCCATATAATGCAGAAAAATGTAGAAAATTGTAAAAAATATCAAAGTGTTATTTGACAATAATGATTATCTGTAATACAATTTGCGAGAAGATGGATATCGAACATTCATCTTTGTCATAGAAAAATAAAAGCAAAGAGGAGAAAATAAAAGATGAAAAGATTCAGCTTACGTATTCTCTTACTATTGAGTTTATTAGTAGTATTTGGAACTGGAGGTTTTGCTTGGGCGCAGGCTTCGAGTGAAACACCTCCGGCTAATTTAGCCATTGAACAATGGACAGGACATAACTTTACATTTCTGGCATTACCTGCTGCGAAGCAAGCTGCTGGTTATGAAATTTTTAAAGTCGATCAGGCAACTCAAGGATTTCAAGGAGATGGCTCAGTGCGCATTTCCTATGCTGAACATGCTGGCAAACAAGTTACAGTGAATCAAACAGTATCTTTTCCAGCGGGTACAAACCAGCAAGAATATATAGTTTATATGACGGTAAATGACACCGGGGAAAAATTAGTAGGACGCACGATGCGTGGACAATTAGAAGGTTTGGTATTAACAGCGGATCTAACGAATGCTAGACAACAGTTCTTGGGTAAAACCATTTATCCAAAGTATAGGGAGTTGTCAGGAGTATATGTTCCAGGTGTGGATGGGGTACCAACGAGCGTCGCTACCCAAATTGGTGGTCCCGCTACCGTAGTTGATGTATATACTGGTAATCAAAATCAAGAACCTATCTGGTTAATTGTGTCAGTCAATGGACAAAAGGCGATTGTACCGATCGCTTACAGCTCGACCAATGTAGCCACCAATGCTTGGTCCCAGATTCCTCCGTGGCAAAATGCTTTATTTACGGAAGATCCGCGCGTCAGTTTTGGTTGGTCTCAAGATGTGTGGACTAACATTGGAAACGGTAATGTGGAAGACGGTATGACTAAAGAACAGATCCGTCTCAGTTGGGGCAACCCTCTCCGCACTGAAGAAAATGGTGCAGTTTGGGTTTATGGAGCTAAGAAGCTTAGTTTTTCTGGAGATGTATTGAGCTCCATTGTGACGGCTGAATAAGTTTTTCCAAATTGTTAATGATAGTTGAGTAGTAATTAATTAACCGAAGAGGGTAACTTTCCTCTTCGGTTAATTTTATAATTTTTTAAGGAAAGAGGGTAGTGATGATGCAACGAAATCATACGATGATGCAATTTTTTGAGTGGCATGTGGAGTCGGATGGCAGTCATTGGAATCGCTTACAAAAGCTGGCACCAGAACTTAAAAAACGAGGCATTGATTCAGTATGGATTCCTCCTGTTACCAAAGGCCAATCAGTACAAGATACGGGTTATGGCGTATATGATGTATATGATTTAGGAGAATTTGATCAAAAAGGCACTGTTCGCACCAAATATGGAACGAAACAAGAGTTACTCAATGCCATTGCAACATGTAAAGTGCAAGGGATTGCTGTTTATGTAGATTTAGTAATGAATCATAAAGCGGGGGCCGACGAGACCGAAGTATTTAAGGTTATTGAAATGAATCCACAGAATCGGACGGAAGAAATTTCAAAACCTTTTGATATTGAAGGTTGGACGAAATTCACATTTCCTGGAAGAAACAATACGTATTCTTCTTTTAAATGGAATTTTGAACATTTTAATGGCACTGACTATGATGCAAGAAAAAAACGTTCAGGATGTTACCGTATCGTTGGTGAAAATAAAAATTGGAATAATCATGTTGACGATGAATTTGGGAACTACGACTACTTAATGTTTGCTAATCTTGATTATAATCATCCTGTGGTAAAAGAGGAGATGATTAAATGGGGCAAATGGCTTGCTGAAAATTTACAGTGCGATGGATTTCGTCTTGACGCTATCAAACATATCAGCTATGATTTTGTTAGAGAATTTGCAACCCAGATCATGCAGGGGCGGGGTAAAGAATTTTATATTGTAGGAGAATTTTGGAGTGGAGATTTAGCAACCTGTCAAAAATTCTTAGATGATGTTGATTTTAAGATTGATTTATTTGATGTATCTCTGCACTACAAATTAGAGAATGCGTCACAATCGGGGAGAAACTTTGATCTCAGTACAATTTTTGATGATACGCTGGTTAAAAGTCATCCCCTAAACGCTGTAACTTTTGTTGATAATCATGACTCTCAGCCCCGGGAATCTCTTGAATCCTGGGTAGATGATCATTTTAAGCAACGGGCCTATGCTCTTATCCTGCTGCGTCAGGGAGGTTATCCTTGTGTTTTTTATGGTGATTATTTTGGTATTGGCGGGGAGAAACCGATCGGTGGGAAGAGAGAAGCCATTGATCCTCTGTTATATGCCCGCTATCATAAAGCCTATGGTGACCAAGAGGATTATTTTGATCAGCCGAATACGATTGGATGGGTTCGCAGAGGTGTGCCCGAGATAACGGGCTCAGGCTGTGCTGTTGTCATTTCAAATGGCGATCAGGGGGAAAAACGCATGTTTGTCGGCGCTGACCGTGCCGGCCAGTCTTGGGTGGACTTAACAAAGACAAGAGAGGATCATATTTCCATTGAAGAGGATGGTTTTGCAACATTTCCAGTAAATGGAGAGGGTGTATCTGTATGGGCTCTTTCTGAAGTGGACAGGGAATAATGGGCCGTTGTCCTTATTAAAATTTTTATTGCGAGGCGACTAAATGTTTAAAAAAATTACTGTTATATTAGTTCTACTAAGTATTGTCACTACAACCGCTTTAGCAGCAACCGCTCTAGAAAAAGAAATAAAGGCAGATTTAAAAGGTTTTACTGGGAAAACCGGAGTTTTCGCAAAAAATTTAAAAACCGGACAGACAATCGAATTTAATCAGGATGTTGTATTCCCCACGGCTTCCACCAGCAAATTAGTCGTAGCTTTAGCTACTTACAAATACCTATATCCGAATGCTGGAAGCGATAAAGCCAATGAATATGATCAAGATATTAAACTAATGATGACGATTAGCGACAATGGTTCCTTTCAAGATCTAGTCGATGAGATGGATGCAAATAAAAAAGATGCTTTAGTTAAAGTTGGAAAGGACTTACGTCTTCGTTTTACGCAGATACATAGTAATAATGCTTTTAATCAATATGGTTATCATAGTATTACCACACCCTATGAGATGGCTAGGGTATTCGAGAAGATCTATCGGAATCAGTATCTGAATAAAGAAAAAAGCGAGCTACTAAAGTATGAGCTAGCTAATTCGATTTTCCATGATGAAATTCCTCGTTATATGCTGACGCCAGTCCTACACAAGGTAGGAGAACTGGATGGGGTGCTGTGTGATGTGGGGGTTGTGGAAGACGGTCACGATCCGATATTAATTAGTTTTTATACGGATACAGCAGATCATGTGTATTCCAGTAATTTTATCGCAACAGAATCAGCAAAGCTATATAATGCGTTAAGGCGCAAATAAGAACTGCCCACTCGTTAACGAGTGGGCAGTTTTACATTAATAGGAACGGTTACCCCATTGGGGATGGCGGACGGGTTTTAAACTCAGTTTCAGCACAAAGAGTAGTGCTTGTTTTAGAGTGATGTCGTACCTTCCTTTTGGTGTTTCGATCACACATAACGGGTCTTCCATACCTATTTCACTTGCCGGTAAATATATATATTCTTGTGTATTAAGATCACCGAAAATTATACCTGTTTTTAAATGTTCAGCTGTCATTCTGCTCATAGTTACCCTCGCAATTTTTATAGAATAGTTGATAAATTGATTATATAGTATTCAAAAGTAAAAGTAACGATATATTAACAATATAAGATTTGATCGCCAACGTTGCATTGCACAAAAAACCACGCCTCCAATTTTATCCAGGGGGAAAACGGAAGGCTTTTCTTATTGTTAGTGAATAACATGTAATAAAAGAAAAGTTGGCGCGAAAAAAAGAGGAGGGTGAAGTGTCGTGTGGCGACAAATTCGGCAAGTCATTTATTACCCCAATAAATGTATAGGTTTTTATACGGCCTTATTTATGATCCTTTGGTTGGGTGCTTGGACGATGAATGGTATGCAAAACACTCATTTTGACTTAAATCAGCTGCGGGATAGTTATATTTGGCTGATGACCCAGTTAAATGTTACACATGCTATCGATTCAGTTTGGAATAGTCCAAAAGGCACCAGCCCAGAGGCCGTAAAGGCAATTGGAAATCAAGAAAACAGCGACAAGAAAATATAAAACAAGGGTAAAATTAGGGATAAAATGTAAACATGCCATTAAATAACTTCTCTATTAGCCTGCTTCGTGATATAATTAGTTTTTATTAAAAATATTATGTATGGCTATAGATTGCAGCTGAGATAATAAGAAAAGCAGGGGGGATAGGAATATGGAATTGTGGTTTACTGAATCGCAAACGAAAAATGTAGGCCTACAGGCAAGAGTAAAAGAAACCTTATTTATGGGAAAATCTGAATTTCAGGATGTGGCAGTTGTTGATACCCATCAATTTGGACGTATGTTGGTGCTGGATGGTGTATTTCAAACATCAATTGCTGATGAATTTATTTATCATGAAATGATTGCTCATGTGCCTTTATTTACTCATCCCAATCCGAGAAGTGTGTTAGTTATTGGTGGTGGAGATGGTGGTGCTATTCGTGAGGTAGTCAGGCATGATGCTGTTGAGAAGGCTGAAATGGTTGAAATTGATGGTATGGTGGTTGATGTTTCCCGAAAGTTCTTGCCTGAAATTAGTGAGGCACTATTAAAGAATCATCCTAAGCTGACACTGAAAATTGGTGACGGCATTCAGCATATGAAAGATGCTGAAAATAAATATGATGTGATCATCGTAGATTGTTCGGATCCGATCGGTCCAGGGGAAGGCTTATTTACACCTGAGTTTTATAGTAATGTACACAAAGCTTTGAAAGAGGATGGTTTGTTTGTTCAACAAACAGAATCACCATTTTATCACCAGGAACTAATTACATACTTAAATAAAGAAATTAGTAAATTATTTCCTATAACAAAAACTTATTTGGCGAGCATTCCAACATATCCAAGCGGGCTACACTGTTTTACAATGGGTTCGAAGAAGTTTGACCCATTGCAGGTAGATACGGATAAAATTCAAGAATTGCAGACTCGTTATTACAATAAAGATATTCAAAAAAGCTGTTTTGTCTTGCCTAATTTTGTACGAAATTTACTCAAATAATATAAAAAACCAAGTAGATCGTCAGCGAGACAGTCTACTTGGTTTTTTTATAAGTTGTTTAGTCCAATTACAGTAAGTTTTCTGGATTGAGTCCTTGTAGCGCAGGGACTACAAACAGGCCATCTTTGCGGATGAGTACGTCGTCAAACCAGATTTCACCGCCACCATATTCGGGAGTTTGAATACAGACTAAGTCCCAATGAATGGCTGATTTGTTGCCATTGAAAGCGTGATCATAGGCATTACCTGGGGTGAAGTGAAAACTACCTTTGATTTTTTCATCAAACAATGTATCTTTCATGGGGATGCTAATATGGGGGTTTAGTCCAAGGGCAAATTCGCCAATATAACGAGCCCCTTCATCCGTATTTAAGACTGTATTGATTTTCTCAGTATGGTTCGCAGTGGCCGTTACTATTTTCCCTGCGGAAAATTCCAGACGGATATTTTCATACGTAACGCCTTGATAAACTGCTGGTGTATTATAGCTTAAACAACCGTTGATTGATGTTTTGACGGGTGCCGTATATACTTCGCCGTCGGGTATATTGCGTAGTCCAGAGCATTTGATGGCCGGTATGTTTCTAATCGAGAATGTTAGTTCAGTACCGGGACCAATAATTTTAACTCGATCAGTTTTTTCCATTAGATTCACCAACGGGGTCATGGCGCCATCCATTTTGGCATAATCTAGGTTGCAGACATTAAAATAAAAGTCTTCAAAAGCTTCCGTGCTCATGTTAGCCAGTTGAGCCATGGAGTGATTAGGATAACGCATTACGCACCATTTTGTATTTGGTACTCGCAGATCTGTATGTACCGGCTTTTGCCAATATTGTTGGTAAAGTTGCAGTTGTTCAACGGTCACATCGGACAACTCGCTAATGTTTTCGCTGGCCCTAATGCCGATATAGGCATCCATAGCGCTCATACGCTGGGCTTCCCAGTGGGCGATGAGTTTCAATTGATCAATAGTGGAATTTTGTAACAAAACACGTTGCAATTGATTGTTTTTTAAGGTTAAAAAAGGTATGCCTCCAGCCCGATATGTTTCGGTGACGATGGCTTTTGCCAGAGGCAAGGCATCATCAAACATTTCAATGAGAATTTTTTCGCCTTTCTGTAAACTCGTTGAGTAAGTGATGAGATTTTTGGCAAGTGTCTGTATTCGTGGATCCAATGTAAAACCCTCCTATGTTAGATATTATTATTTTTATTATGGCCCAATATAGCCAAGGGAATAGCTGGTAAATCTAACTATATTATATCCCAGCAGGGCATAAATAAAAAGATAAGCTTTTGATACCATAAAAAGATAGTTTTCCCTATTGCATTTGCGATTAGAATGATATATAATAATCTATGTGATTATTCCTCGATAGCTCAGCTGGTAGAGCAATCGGCTGTTAACCGATCGGTCGTAGGTTCGAGTCCTACTCGAGGAGCCATTTTTCTGGCCCGTTGGTCAAGCGGTTAAGACACCGCCCTTTCACGGCGATAACGGGGGTTCGATTCCCCCACGGGTCACCAAAACACCATCTCGGGCGATTAGCTCAGCCGGGAGAGCGCCTGCCTTACAAGCAGGATGTCGGCGGTTCGATCCCGTCATCGCCCACCATTTATGAATAGTTAATGAGTATTGGAATGAAAATTCTGATACTCATTTTGTTTAGTTTAAAGCTTTTGTTGTTTCATGCTATAATGTTATTGAAAGCCTTGGCGGTAGAACTGGGGCTACTAGTGGAGTCGGAGATAGCCAGTATTTTCAGTGATAGTACCATGTATTCAATAATAGATAATAGTTGTAGTTCAGAAAGGTTGGATTGTATGTCTATCAAGATAATTACGTTGCAGATTAATGGCATATTGAATAAACTTGATGATTGGGCATCTGCTAGAACGGATGGTGAAGGTTGATGGATGGGAAAGAACGACGAGTAGAATTGCTAGAGAAATTGAAAAATGCTGAGGGGCCGTTAACAGGTGCTTGGTTTGCCAAAGAATTTAACGTCAGCCGACAAGTAATTGTTGGTGATTTTGCAATTTTAAGGGCTGCTGGCGCATCGGTTTATGCCACTCCTCAAGGGTATGTATTGCCAATGGTTGAAAGTCCTAAAACAATAAGGGTAAAGCTTCCTTGTAAACACGAACGAGAAAAGTTAGAACAAGAACTTGCTATTATTATTGATAATGGTGGTAAAGTCCTAGATGTAATTGTAGAGCATCCTCTATATGGTGAATTAATAGCTAATCTGATGCTGACTTCCCGTCGAGATTTAACTGAATTCTTGCGGAAACTTGATGAGAGTCACGCGGAGCAATTAGCAAGTATTACGGGGGGCGTACATGTGCATACGATAGAAGTTGCTGATGATGAAACCTTATCTAGGATAAAAGATGAACTGCGGCTACAAGGAATTTTGTTGAATTAAAGTCATAACAAATATTGAATTATTTTAATGAGTGAATCTTATGTGCAGTGAAAGCAGGAATTTGTAATTATTTATCGAAAATACAGAGCAACCCAATAATGATTTTTTTTGGTAGTGGTATCTGTAATTTTAGTTGATGTAGTAATGGGTTATATTAATAAATAGGTTGAATTGCTAGAAAAAAATATATTTTTAAAATTTTGAATTAATTAGCAGGATTTTAGCTTTATATGTTGAAAATATATAATAGGCAAAGTGGTCAGACCACCTGACCAGGCGCTTTATAGGCATAACATCTTTAGGGAGGAAGGATGTAGGGATATCTGTAATAACGTAAAAAAAAAAAAGAGGTGTTCGCTGATGGCATGGACTCAAGTTTATGATCCGATGAACAATTTAGCTTTATCGTCCCTTTTAGCAGCAATCCCAGTAATAATCATTTTTTATCTGCTCGCTATTAA